>Ga0129313_1000010_pt1 | contig 259895 bp, 242 predicted proteins | sample O1105metagenome_FD_94436 | JGI IMG/M metagenome (GOLD analysis project Ga0129313, IMG submission 94436) | Orangutan group fecal microbial communities from fecal samples from Wisconsin, USA - O1105 metagenome | ecosystem: Host-associated > Mammals > Digestive system > Large intestine > Fecal... | reverse complement strand
TTAGTTTCCCAATTAATAAATATGTATCTGTTACATTATATGGTTTAGGTTACATTATACAACTTAATTTGTATTTACATATTAAGGGGGTGATAATTATATGGATTCTAATTTATATGATATGATAACTAATGCTCAATTGGGGGATTCTAATGATTTATATAACTTAATATTAAAATTTAATCCTTTACTAACTAAATACTCTAAACTTTTAAATTATGAAGATGCAAAATGTGATATTACATTATGCTTTATAGAAATTATTAATAAAATTCCTATTAATAAAAAATTTACTGATGATAAATTTATTTTAAGCTATATAAATAAAGGGATAAAAAACTCATATATAAACATTAGTCGTAATAAAAATAAAATTGATACTAGAGAATATATTTGTGAAATTCAAGATTTCAATAATAAAATAGACTTTCATAGCGATTTAGAATTTTATGATCTTATAAAATATCTAACTGATAGGGAGAAACAAATTATCATTTTTAAATATTTTAATTGTCTTTCTGATATACAAATATCTAAGAAACTAAGTATATCTAGACAATATGTAAACAAATTAAATAGACAAGCTTTATATAAAATTAAAAATAATATTGCTTAAAGAAAATACTTATTAATTAAGATATACAGAAGTGCCTAACAATTTTAAAATAAATAGACAAGCTATCAATAGATTAAGACGTTAAGTTCTAAGTCCACTGAATAGTATTAAAATATAACATAAAAAGATGTGATAGAGTTGGAAAATGAATTATTAAAAGTAGCAACATCTCAAGGTATATGGGCGTTATTAAGTATGAGTTTATTACTTTATATCTTAAAAGCCCAAGAAATAATATCTAAATTAACAGAAAAATTTACTATAGTCGAAACTATAAAAAAATATGTAGAGGACATAAAAGAGTCTATTTTAAAATAGACTCTTTTATGTCCTCATTTACAATATATAAATTGATTTAATTTAGTATAATATAGTAATCCATAACAATATGAAAATGGAATAATCTTAAACAACAATTTACATATACATTTATTTAATATCTAATTGCTTATATCTGTCTCCTAACTTATCCATTAAAATATTTTCTATTTCATTACTAACATTGGGGTCTATACAATTTTTATATATACAACATATTGAATTTATTAAAAATATATCTTTAGTCCCATATAATTCTTTAAATTTGGAATATGATATTTTTTTAATATACTTATTGTCTACATTAAACTCTAGAAACTCATCATAGAATGTAAGATTAAATTTTTTATATTTATTATAAATGTTACATTTACTTTTTATGTTTTTTTTCAAAGTAATTCTTCGAGCTAATACAATAAGCACTGTAGTACATATAATAAATATACCCAACTCATCATATATTCCCTCATAAAAAAGCGATATAAAACCTATAATGCATGCCACAAATAGAAATATTGAAAGTATTAGAGTTTTATTTTCTCTCTTTTTAATATGAGTTAAACATTTCATTAGATATATTTCATTAGCTGAATTACTTAAATTATTATCATATTCAACTACTAATAATTGATTCACTGAAATCCCCCCCATAAATTAATTCAATTCTATATATTTATCTTCAAATTTATTTTTTAATATATCTTTTATAGCCACTATCTCTTCTTTGCTTAACTTTGATTTAAAAATCCAAGTAATATCATTAATAATGAACATATCTACTGTTTCATATACCTTTTCTACCCAAGAATAAACTAATTTTCGTGAGTTTTGCTCATCAAATTTAATTTCTATAGCATTTTCGTAAAAGTTGAGCGTAAAAGTTCTAGAATGACTAGATAAAAAATCCTCGGAATATTTTCCTAATATGTATGTAATAGATATTTTTTTAAAAGTTATCATAACATATACTATTGAGGAAATAACTATTATTCCAATTAACAAAATTATAATTGTATGCATAATACACATAAGATATATCAATGTCATTATAGAAATTGTACCTAATATATAAAAAACTTTTCTCGATTTTATATATGCTTCTTTTAGAGTATTAAATAACATATCAGTAAATCTCACCAATTCATCTTCTTTATCATTGTCTCCTTTATATTGTACTTGTAATAATAAATCCATTAAGTTCCCCCCTTATAATGTATTCTATGTAAACTATATACATATAAAATCACATTGTCAACATACTTTTTATGGTAACTGATACTTGTAAATTTAGATTTCATAGTAATAAATGTATAATAACTGAAGAAATATAAACAAATTATCCTAACTATTATAATTATAATAATTAGGATAACTTGTTTATATGCTTACTTAGTATTAAAATATTATATACACTACAAATGTGTTATATGGCATTTCCTTTAAGATTATAAGTTTACTAAAATTAGAGCAATATCTTCAATCGATGATCACTAAATAAATGTGTATCTCTTAATATTTTATTTTAATGTCAAGTTTAGAAAATATATAAAATTTTTTAGTATATTTAATCTATAAAAATATTACTATCTAATTTCTTTATAAGGCAGATAATGTAGCTTTATTAAATATTTCTAAAAGTAAACCAGGGGCTGCCACTAAAGCTGGTATCCCTACATAGATGAGAGCAACAGCTACTATAGCACCAACTGCAACTATTATAACACCTTTTGCTACTTTTTCTTTAATTTCATCCCATTCAGATTCTGTTTCTAAGTATTTTTTAGGTTCTTTTATAGTAACAGTCATTTCAAAATACATTACCTTATTTAATTTTAATTCATGTTCAACGTAGTAAGTATAGAAAAGTTGATTTTTGTCATTAATACCTATACTATAACTAATTGAACCATTTTCAACTTCTATAGCTAAAGACATCATTGCACTCATATTGTTATTGCCATCTATTTGTGTTTTTAATGATGTTGTAAAATTATTATATGTCTTTTCAGCAAGAGTATATTGTGGATCTTGGATTTTTCCATTTACAACACTTAGTGTAACATAATTTTCACCATTTTCAGGAAGAAGATTCTTTGTTCTGCCTACAATAACTTTTACTTCTATTGGCCCTAAATCAGCTACAATCTCTTTATTGGTAGTAATCTCACCGTTATATTTCAGATCAAATACATTTAGAAATTTCCTAGCTTTCTCTAGAATCAACTTATCAGTTTCTTCATCTTGAACCTCATCATCAATATGGTTAATTAATTTGTTAAATCCACTATATCTTCCAGAATAAGCATCTTTATCTAGTCCAAATTCTCCATCTGTAGAACTGAACATATATTCATGGAACTGATCAAATGCCCAATCACTAGGAATTGGATATCCCATGTTTCCACTAAACCCAGTTGACATATCAGAAACAAAACTACTACAAGAAAGATTTGCTTTACTCATTCTACTACAAACATTTCTTGCACCATATACTCCAACTTTATAAATATTTAGATTAGACTTCATAACATTTGCTATACCTAAAAAATATGGGAATATATTAGATGTAACTTGACCATCCATAACATCATAGTCTACTGCAAAATAAATTATCTCTCCATATGGAATTCCGAGTTCCTTCGCTGCTTTAATTGCTTTTGTAGCATCTGCAGCACCTTGCATTAAGTTATAGTATTCTACAGAAGGGTCATTGTCTTGATATATTGCAAATACATTTAATCCAGCATTAAAAATATTAAAAAGCTCCCCCTTTGTTAAGGATTTTGGTTCATGTGCTATACCCACTGTACCAGTTAAGTATCTGCCTACAAAACGATAACCTGCATTATATAATGATGTAGCTTTTCCTTGTGTTAAGATTGTTGCGCAATCACAAGCTTTAGCACTTCTATCTGGATTTCCTTTGCTTAATAATAAAGACATCCATGTATCTAAGTTTGCAGTACCAGTAACCGTTAAAATATAATGTTGTTGAAACTCTTTAATTTTGCTCACTAATGTACTGTCAAATTCTTCGCTGGATATGTCTATAGAATAGCCATTGCAACATAGTGCATATCTTAGCAATTTAACTGCAGCATTTTCTTTATATTTTTCAAGTACATTTGCAGTATCAGGTAATATGGGACATAATCTTTTTGTTGTATCTCCGAAGTATCCAGTGGCCTCTAAAGGTGATAATCCTTCTATTGCCTGCATTACTGTAATTAAAGCCAAATTCATCTGTCTACCATATACTCCATCACATGGAATAAGGCCTATATAATCTTCATAATTCTGGTTTAATCTTTGTTGAATTTCTCTTATTTCATCAGTTCCGCCATAATCTATTAATGTTACATATTGATTCATTGATAATAATGCTATCATTACATTAAGAGTAACTGAAGAATCAGGATTACTCATTCCAGCATCTTTCTTTAATTTAATTATTGCATTTCCGGTTCCGCCATAAAAATGTTTTGTTATATCACTAGAACCAGTACTATACCCCTTACACCATAATGCACCTTGAATAATGCCATAAATATTACTTTCGAAAGTAGATGGATATTCTTGCTGAATTATTCCACTAGGATATCTTTGTTTAAATAAGCTTTGTGTTGAAGGTCCAAAGCTATCTGCGGTATATTGAATACCAAGTTCAATTTGTAATGCTCTTATTAGAGCATATATGGTAGTCCATCCTGTTTCTCCATTTGTAGGAATAATATTAAACCTTGAATCATTACCGTAAGTTCTGTTTAACCATTCCTGTGTGGTTTTAACCATTTGATCCATAATAAACACTCCTTTATTTTTTAATCTCATAATGTATAAATGATATTTCTTATTAAATGTAAACTAATATTTTTATTAGAAATATAAAAATATTAGTTTACAACAATTGACCTGAGTTCCAAACAACTAAAATAAAGTATTAAACAAAATAAACCAATATTGATGTTGGGAAAGATTTCTTTTTATGTTAATATAATTATTAATCATATAAAAAATTTCGGAGGTTTTTATGAAAAAATTTAAACTTATTTATATTGGTATATTCATAATGTCCTTATTAATGGTAGGATGTGGAGATAAACCTAATGTAAAAGAAGAAATACCAAATAAAGATATTTCTTCTAGTAACCCTATTATTGATAATACTGACAAAGATGAAATAGATAATACTATAATCTCAGAAAGATATAAAAATGTAAAAAAAGAGGATTTGACATACAAAGTAGCACAAAAATCTTATTATTTTTACGAGAGTGAAGATGATTTAGTTTCTAGTTCACGGTTAAGTGAAATACCTAATATTGATGATAAAAAATATGGATATATATTAAAAGATTACACCTATGCATGTGAAGTTAATCCAACTGACATAACCTATGATGAGGCATTAGATTTAATTTACAAGGTGTTACCAGATGATATAAAAAAAGAAAGAGAGAAATTTAATAAAAATAATGAAATAAAAAACACAAATTTAATTTTTTCTTCTAGCAAAGGTAATTTCATTGTAAACTTGGTTCATCCTATAATAAGTTATGAAAGTGGTAATGAAACTGTTGATACTAATAGTGTAGTAGGTATATCCTATCTAAGAGAATATTAGTATTTATATTATCTTAGTTTATTTTGAAGAAATAAATAGTTTTAGTAAAATACCATTATAATCAGTTTACACTTCTTAACTAAATACATCTTTTATTGATATAGAGTTAGCTAACCTATAATTAATAAATAAGTATTTAGGAGGTACAAATGGGATATTTAGCAGTTAATATGTCAGGTGCGAGTATACCAGTATATTCAGCAAATGATATAGAGAAAAATATAAAAATAGGTGAATTATATCATAGAGAAAGGTTTACAGTTATAGAGGATGGGCCTATAACAAGAATAATTCAGTTTTTAAATCCTTCAAGTAAATGGGTTAGAGGACGTATAAATATGAATACAAAAATTAGTGATTGGTCCAAGTATGCATTCAGGATAGGATCTACATCCGAATATGGCTTCCTTACTGATGCACCAGTAGATATGTATAATATGGCAGGAAAGTTTGTAAAAACATATCCAGCTGGAACTATAGTAATACCTTATGCTCGTTGGCAGAACAAACCAACACAATGTGGAGATAAAAGGTTAGACTTTATGAGAATTTATTGTCTACGTGATAAAGGTCAAAATTTTATATCTGGAACAGGTGGCGGATACTATGTAGATTGTAAGATAAGACTAAATTCTATGAATACCCCGGTCTATGGAAGAGGGTTTTAAATTTAAAGTATAAAAGTTTTTTGTAAATATATTTTTATAACAAATATTTTAAAGGCATGGTGATTATCATATGATCCCATGCCTTAATTTCAAAGTTAATAATATTCTATCTTTGAATCAACTGCTAATCCCTTGATAAATGTTTGGAATGACTCTTCCTCTTTGGATAATACATAATTATCAATAGTTTTAATTGTTCCATCATTACTAAAAATTAATTTTTGATTTGACATTTGAAAATCATCCTTATCATGTTTTTAGCTTTTTATGTTATTTCATCCTTAAAGCATTGATATAACTAACATTAAACCTCTTAGGGATAAATAGGATTATATAAATATATATATTTAATTTTTTAAAAATAATTTTCTAGAATTAAACCTTTCATTAACATCTACAAATACTCTACATAATAAAACCTGGTGGAAGTGTCAGAAAAAGTGGACTAACTTTTTAAAGTTGGTCCACTTTTTCTCACACTTCCAATAATATTAATTTAAGACTATCCTTAAGCTGCAGTAACAAGGAAACCTTGTCGCTGCTAAATATAAATCTATCTGTTTAAATTAAGGTTCTCAAAGTGCCTTTCAAAAGCTTTTAGGTAGTTATTAAAGACTATCTCTCAGCATTGGTAACAACTAAAGTTGTCACCAAATTCAAATTAAAAAATGACTTGAAGTAAAGCTTAGAAGGTGTTTGATACAGATAACATTACATAATTTGTTACAAAAACTGTTACAAATAAAACACAAAAATAACCCTGGCTACAATTTGATTTATAGCACACCATATAAGGAATATATAAATTCATCTCTAGGGAATTGGATGCTTAGACATTATCAATAACCAATAATAATGCTATAATAATGCTAGTAATTAATTATAATAACAACTATATAATGATTTTAAGAATAAAGACACATTAGGAGGACATTATGCTTACAGGAGAATTAAAAAGTAAAGTTGATAGGATATGGGAAACCTTTTGGACAGGTGGCATTACAAACCCTCTTGAGGTTATAGAGCAATTTACATATTTATTATTTATAAAAGGTCTTGATGATATAGAAACTACAAAGGAAAATGAAGCAGCTTTTCTTGGTCTTACCTATGAGGGTATGTTTAAAAAAGAGAATAAGAACCTTAGATGGAGCCAGTTTAAGAATATGGAAGCTACAGAAATGTACAACATAGTTTTAAATAAGGTGTTTCCATTTATAAAGAATCTTCATGAAGATGGAGGCTCAGCTTATTCAAAATATATGGGAGATGCTATCTTTAAAATTCCAACTCCACAGATGCTTTCTAAGATTGTAGATGGAATTGATGGTATTGACCTGGAGAATAGAGATACTAAGGGAGATTTATATGAGCATCTTCTTTCTAAGGTAGCTACAGCTGGTACAAATGGACAGTTCCGTACACCAAGACACATCATAGGAATGATGGTAAACCTTATGAAGCCAACACCCAGTGATGTAATTGTTGACCCTGCCATGGGAAGTGCAGGTTTTTTAGTAGCTGCCCAGGAGTATTTAAGAGAAAATGAATCAGACCTATTTTTAAATGCAGGACTTAAGGATCACTTTAATAACCATATGTTTCATGGCTTTGATATGGATAGAACCATGCTTCGTATCGGTGCTATGAACATGCTCCTTCATGGAGTCGATAATCCAAACATTGAATATAAGGATAGTCTATCAGAGAAAAATACAGACAAGGAAAAATATACCCTAGTCCTTGCAAACCCACCTTTTAAAGGCTCCCTTGACTATGAGGCAGTAAGTGCTGAGCTACTTAAAGTGACAAAGACAAAGAAAACAGAACTACTATTCTTAGCATTAATCCTTAGAAGTCTTAAAATTGGTGGAAGAAGTGCAACTATAGTACCCGATGGAGTACTCTTTGGAAGCAGTAAAGCTCATAAAGAAATCCGCAGAGAAATAGTAGATAATAATAAATTAGAAGCAGTTATCTCCATGCCAAGCGGTGTATTTAAACCCTATGCAGGAGTTAGCACAGCCATTCTAATCTTCACAAAAACAGCCTCAGGTGGAACAGACAAGGTTTGGTTCTATGACATGAAATCAGATGGTTACTCCCTAGATGATAAAAGACAAGAAATAGAAGGCAGTGACATTCCAGATATCATTGAAAGATTTAATAACCTAGATAAAGAGGTAGATAGAAAACCAACAGACCAAAGTTTCTTTGTTGATGTAGAAGAAATCAAAGATAACGGCTATGACCTTTCAATTAATAAATACAAAGAAATTGTTTATGAAGAAGTAAAATATCCTCACCCACAAGAGATTCTTATGAAAATAAGAGAGTTAGAGATGGAGATAAGTCAAGGCATTGAAGAGCTAAGTGAGATGATTGAGGGGTAGAGAAGATATGGAATATATTAGATTAGGTGATTTATATAAAATTACAAAAGGTAAAAAGGTTGATGCTTTAGAAGAAATTAATAATGATAGTGTTAGATATATTCAAATAGATGATTTAAGAAATAATAATAATATTAAGTATTGTATGTCTAATGGAAAATATGTATTTGCTAAAAAAGAGGATTTAATAATAGCATGGGATGGTGCAAATGCTGGTACTATCGGATATGGAATTGAAGGAGCAATAGGAAGTACATTAGCTTTATTACGAACTGATAATAAGCTAGTATACACACCTTTTATTGGCAGATATATGCAAGCACAATCAAAAACTCTAAGAGATAAATGCATGGGTGCAACTATTCCGCATATACAAAAAAGCGTCCTAGAGGACATACTTATTCCTAAATATGATATAAAAATTCAACAAAAAATAGCAACCATCCTAGACAAGGCCCAATCCCTCATAGACAAAAGAAAAGAACAAATTGAAGCTTATGATGAGCTGGTGAAGAGTTTGTTTTATGAGATGTTTGGGGATGCAGTTTTAAATCCAAAAGGATGGGATATTAGAGACTTAGGAACATTGGGTTACTTTAAAAATGGAATGAATTATAAGCAAAGTGATTCAGGATTTAATATAAAATTTCTTGGAGTTAGTGAATTTAAGTATGGAAATACAATAAATAATTCTAATATATTACCTACATTAGAATTACAACAAGAACCAAACGAAGAATATTTACTTAAAAAAGGTGATATCATATTTGTTCGTTCAAATGGTAGTAAAGAATTAGTAGGAAGAAGTATTTTAGTTAGAGAATTAGAGGAAAAGACAATATATAGTGGTTTTTGTATAAGATATAGAAATCAATGTAGAGAAGTAATACCTGATTTCTTAATTCAATTATTTTTAGACCAAAACTTTAAAAAGTCACTTAAGAAAGATAGCCGTGGTGCTAATATAAATAACTTGAATCAACAAATGCTATCAAGTTTAAAAGTAATAGTACCTCCACTCCCTCTCCAAAACAAATTTGCCGCTCAAGTAGAAAAAATAGAGCAACAAAAAAAGCTTCTAGAACAAAGTCTTAAAGAGTTAGAAAACAACTTTAACTCCCTTATGCAAAGGGCTTTTAAAGGGGAATTGTTTTAAAATAAATTACACTTAATTTGTGTAATGACATGTTGAACTTGAAAAATTGAAATAAAAATTAAAGCTAGGTTCATGGTATTAAAACTGTTTCAAAATATGTAGATGGTTTTAATATCATTTCTTGGTATTAAAGTTTAAGGGGGCGTCGCAAAATAACTGATTAAGTTATGGAGCTATGCTCCCTTGTGTTTTATAAATGATAAATACAAAATCTAAGGATAAATATCCTTTTCTGTTCGAACATACAATTGTAATTACATCCCTATACTCCCTAATTTCATGTAGAATCATATAATTATAGATTTCTTATTAATCCTTTCGATTCTTTACAGTTTCCCAAAAACCCTCATTATAGTTGAGATTTTCTGTTGCTGTGTTTTTCTCTTCCAGTAACTTATTTATGATTTTATGTAATTCTTCAATCTGCTTATCTTTCATCCTTAGCTGATCTAGTAGAGCTTTAATGACTTCTTCGTTTGTATTCATCTATATTCCTCCTATAGTTTTCTTTTGTTAACTTCCCTTATAAGGGTACTTTTACTTATTCCTGTGATTTCTGCAACTTCTGCATAGCTAGAATTACCACCATTTATTATCAGCATATCTAAAGCATGATCTATTTGTTTAGGACTATGTTTCTTAGGCCTACCCTCTTTAAATCCTGGCTTTGTTTTCGCTATAGCCTTACCACTTTGAGTACGTTCTATTATCATTGCTCTTTCAAATTCTGCAAAGGCTAGTAAATTAGTTACTATCAATCTTCCCATTGGTGTATCTTCAATTAACCCCATATTAAGAATATGGATTTTAACCCCTTTACCCATTAGCTTATCTATATACTGTAATCCCTCTTTTGTTGTTCTACAGAATCTATCAAGCTTAGTTACAACCAAAGTATCTCCAGGTTCTATATCATCTAATAATTTATTAAATACATATCTGTCTTTAGCTGCACTATAACTTTCCTCAATTATTTTAGCATTAGAATATCTATCTAATATATTCTTCCTTTGATCCTCTATTGAATTACCTTCTAATTGTCCCTTGGTTGATACTCTTATATATCCTATGATATTACCCATATAATCACCTTACTTTTGAATATTAGTTTTGACACTGCTTTATATATTGAGTATAGGTTATTCTTTAAGTGGTGTCAATACTGTTAAGTTTTGATACTTAACTAAAAAATGAAGATCTATAATTTTAATACATTTAAGATTGAAAAAGAGAAATTATATAAATTGTAAAATTTAAATTATTATAATAAAATATAATTTTATTCAAAACATTATAAATATATGTTATGATATGAATGTATTTTTAATTGGTAAACTAATGGAAAATATCAATAAAAGTATAATTATAATATTTTTAGGAGGGACTATATGAAAAAGAAAATAAGTGGAGTTTTAGCTTTTCTTATGTTTTTAAGTGTATTTATTAATACCTTTAGCATAGAAGCTGAGGCAGTAGAAAATTATGTAACTGCTATCAGAGATGTTAATCCTGGAGTTATTACCCCTGATGGTGAAGCTGAAATAAACATAAAAGTTACAGGTAAGCCACCTGTAAATGTGGTAAAACCAAATGATGTTGTACTAATTTTGGACAAGTCAGGAAGCATGCAGAATGACAATAGATTTGGTGCAATGAAAGATTCTGCAAAAGAGTTTGTTGATTTGATAGATTTCGATAAACATAATTTAGGATTAGTTGATTTTAGTTCTACTAACTATGTTGGTACTAAAGGATTAACTAATGATGCTAATTCGTTGAAAAACTATATAGATGGTATAGAATGCGGTGGTGGCACTGAAACAGGCTATGCTATCAGAGAAGCAGCTAAACTTTTAGAGAATGAAAGAAAAGATGCACAACCAGTAATTTTACTACTAACTGATGGACAAGCTAATAGTAGTAGCGATGCTTTGAAAGCAGCAGAGGAAGCTAAAAATGCAGGAATTGTATTTTATACTATTGCACTACTTGGACCTAATGAAAATCCAGATACAAGTTCACCTAACATACTATTGAAGGATATGGCGACAACGAGTAGTCATCATCACTTTGTATTAGGTTCTGTTGGATTGATAGATATATACAGAGCTATAGTCAACGAAATAGGAGTTGCAAGCGCTTATAATGTTAAGATCACAGAAGAAGTTTCACCTGAATTTGAAATAGTTCCAGGTTCTTATGATAATAATATACCAAAACCTCATGTTGATGGTAATACATTAACATGGAATATTTTAGAGTTAAAAGCAGACACTTTAGAATTGAGCTATAAAATAAGACCAAAATCAGATACACCTGTGGGAAAATATAATGTAGCTTCTAAATCTGTCATAACATACAAAAATTATGAAGGAAATGAACAGACTTATGATATTCCTAACAAGGTGTTAGAAATAAAAAATCACCCACCAGTTATTACATCAGTTACTAATAATAGTAGTCATGCTAATGGTGGAGAAAAAATAATAATTAAAGGCAGTAACTTTAGAAACGGTGCTAAGGTTAGCATTAATAATAACGAATGTACCAATGTAGTATTTATTGATAGCAATACAATTGAAGCAGTAACACCTCCAGGGGTTCAAGGAAATACTATACTTACAGTTACTAATGATGATAACCAGAAAGCTAAAGCTGAGTTTTCTTATTATGGAAATCAGGACATAACTATTACGAATATTTCACCTAATTCAGGAAATGTTGAGGGTGGAGAAATTATAAATATTTATGGTACTAATTTTTTAAATAGTAATGACTTATCCGTTGAGATTGGTGGAAATAAAGCTCCTTTAGAATACTTTTATGGTTCAAAAAAACTAAGTATAAAAGTACCAGCAAATAGTACTCCTGGAAAGTATGATGTGGTATTTATTAATGGAGATGGACAAAAGTTAACGGTGAAGTATGGGTATGAATATTTAACACCTCCACCAAAAGACATAACTATTACGAACATTTCACCTAATTCAGGAAATGTTGAGGGTGGAGAAATTATAAATATTTATGGTACTAATTTTTTAAATAGTAATGACTTATCCGTTGAGATTGGTGGAAATAAAGCTCCTTTAGAACACTTTTATGGTTCAAAAAAACTAAGTATAAAAGTACCAGCAAATAATACTCCTGGAAAGTATGATGTGGTATTTATTAATGGAGATGGACAAAAGTTAACGGTGAAGGATGGGTATGAATATTTAACACCTCCACCAGTGTTACCGTTAGAGGTTAAATCAATATCTAATACTAGTGGATATGAAGAAGGAGGCAATTATATATATATTACAGGACAAGGTTTTCTTAAGGAATCAATTGTAACAATAGGTGGTAATGTAACTCCAACAAGTTATGTTGCAGACACTAAAATAGGGGTGAAGGTTCCAAAGGGTATTCCTGGAGATGTAGAAGTAATTGTAACTAATCCAGATGGAGAATGTGTAGCTGCTCCTATGAAATATACTTATATTGAAAGAGTAGCAGAAATCACTAGTTTAAACCGTATAGAAGGTAAGATAGAAGGTGGAGAATTAGTGTATATTTATGGAAAAGATTTCATAAATGATATTGAAGTATTTTTTGGAGAAAATAAAGCTGAATTACTTAACTATTACAATACTGGAAAGATACGCGTAAGAGTGCCAGCTGTAGCTGTAGCGGGAGATGTTGATGTTAAAATAATTAATGGTAACGGTAAAAGTGTTACAAAGGTTAATGCATACAAATATTTAGCCACACCAATACTAGCACCAACAATTAGTCAAATTACGCCTAATGTAGGAAGTATTAAAGGTGGAGAACTTGTATATATACTTGGTACTAATTTTGTAAACGGTGATGACTTATCCGTTGAGATTGGCGGAAACAAAGTTGATTTACTTAACTATTACAATACTGGGAAAATACGTGTAAGAATACCATCAAATAGTACTCCTGGAAAGTACGATGTAGTAGTAACAAATGGAGATGGACAAAAAGTAACTGTGGTAGATGGTTATGAGTATTTAGCCCCGATAACTGTTAATTAGTAGAATATGACTACTACTCAATTCAGTAACAATGTTTTTATATACTAAAGATTTAGAGTTTATTAATGAAGGTATTTTATATATGTTAGATTCTTAAATCAATCTAATAAATGCTATTTAAAACTTTACGTAATCTAGATACAATAAATTTTTCCTTGTAGTTTTGATATACAAATTACAAAAATATCCAATAACTACCTCTAAAAAAGTAAAAGGTATACGCTGAAGTAATACCCAAATACCCTGTGTTTAAGTTTCATATTACGAAGGTGTCAAAAATTTAAAAGGTATAATTTTACTGTTACCAATCACAATTGTTTTACTATATGATATAATCGGTTATAGAGTACGAAAGTACTCTATATTTTTTTTACAATAAGGCATGCTATGGATAATTAAATGATAAATACAAAATCTGACGATAAATGCTTTCCTAGTCCACTTTTAATTTATAAAAATAGCAACTAAATCTATTGATAGTTAAACATAATTAATATTAAAATATACATATAATTCGATAAAAGTAATATATATCAAATGCCCATGGGGAGGGGATTTTATTGTGTACCAACTTTGACTTTTTAAAGTCAAAACATATATTTAAAAGTTTTGCAACTAGTGCAGTGGAGGCGGAGAAGAGTCTTCTTGTGTCACCTGCTACTTGTGCTATTCTTTCAAGGAGAGCAGTGGAGCTTGCTGTTAAGTGGGTTTATAGTTTTGATAATGATCTCACAGTTCCTTATCAAGATAATATTTCAAGTCTTATTCATGAGACTACCTTTAGGCAGATTATAGACCCATCTTTGTTTTCACTTATTAAATACATAATTAAACTTAGTAATACTGCAGTTCATACAAATGCTAGCATTACAAGGGATGAGGCTGTGCTTTCCCTTAGGAATCTTCATGAAGTGGTAAGATGGATTGATTATTGTTATGCAGATGAATATACTTGTAAAGATTTTGATGAGAGTATTCTAGCACAAGGTGAAGAAAAACGTACAAGACCTCAGGAACTTAGAGACCTTTATGATAGGCTAAGTTCAAGGGATAAAAAACTTGAAGACATACGCAAAGAGAATGAATCTTTACGTAAGACTATGACGGAGCAAAGAATAAGTAATACTGAAAGCTATGACTTTGAAGTTGATGAGCTAAGTGAGGCAGAGACAAGAAAGAAATATATTGATGTTGAGCTTAAGCTTGCAGGGTGGAATATAGGCACGGATTGTCTTGTAGAAGTACCAGTGGAGGGAATGCCTAATGCTGCAGGTACAGGTTTTGTAGATTATGTGCTCTATGGTAATAATGGAAAACCTCTTGCAGTGGTTGAGGCTAAGAAAACAAGTAAGGACTCTAATGTGGGTTCTCAGCAAGCAAGGCTTTATGCAGATTCTTTGGAGCATAAATACATGCAAAGACCTCTTATTTTTACAACCAATGGCTTTGACATAAATTATATCAATGATGCAGAGGACTATCCTCAAAGACCTGTCAGTGGAATTTTCACTAAGGATGAATTACAACTTATAGTTGATAGAAGAAGCAATAAAATCTCCTTTGATAATGTAACGATTAATGATGATATTTCTAACCGTTATTATCAAAAGGAAGCAATTATGTCTGTATGTGAAGCTATAAAAACTAAGCATAGAAAGATGCTTCTCGTTATGGCTACAGGAAGTGGTAAAACAAGAACTGCCATTTCTATAGTTGATATATTAATGAGACATAATCATGTGAAAAATATTTTATTTCTTGCAGATAGGAAGGCCCTTGTGAAGCAAGCTAAGAATAACTTTAGTAATCTACTACCAAGTCTCACTCTTTGCAATTTATTAGATAATAAAGATAATCCAGAGCAGGCTCGAATGATTTTCTCTACATATCCAACTATGATGAATGCTATAGATGAGAAAAGAAGCAAGGATGGACGAAAACTTTTCACTCCTGGACATTTTGACCTTATAATCATTGATGAAAGTCATAGAAGTATTTATAAAAAGTATGGAGATATTTTTCAGTACTTTGATGCTATGCTCCTTGGACTTACTGCAACTCCAAAGGATGATATTGATAAGAATACCTATAGCATTTTTGAGCTGGAGAATAATGTACCAACCTTTGCCTATGAACTAGAAAAAGCTGTAGAGGATGAATTTTTGGTAGATTATAGGTCCATAGAGGTTAAATTTAAGTTTATAGAAAAGGGAATTTATTACGACGACCTTAGTGATGAGGAAAAGGATGAATTTGAAAAAACCTTTGAAGAAGATGAAAATATAGATGATAACATTTCAAATAGTGCTATTAATGAATGGCTTTTTAATGCAAATACTATAGATATGGTTCTTAAAGAGCTTATGGAAAAAGGCCTAAAGGTTGAGGGTGGCGATAAACTTGGAAAAACAATTATCTTTGCAAAAAGTAGTCGCCATGCCCAGGCTATTGTAGATAGATTTAATATAATCTTTCCAGAGTATGGCTCACATTTTATAAAGCAGATAGATTATAGCATTAACTATGTAGATACCTTGATAGATGATTTTAGTACAAATGAAAAGATGCCACAAATAGCTGTATCTGTAGATATGCTTGATACTGGTATTGATATCCCTGAAATATTAAACCTTGTATTCTTTAAAAAAGTACGTTCTAAATCTAAGTTCTGGCAGATGATAGGAAGAGGTACAAGACTCTGCACTGACCTCCTTGGAATAGGTCTTAACAAGGAACAGTTCTATATATTTGATTTTTGTACTAACTTTGAATTTTTTAGAGCTAATCCTAAAGGCATGGAGAGTAAGGGTACCCATAGCTTAACTGAGAAAATCTTTAATACTAAAGTTGATATTTTAAGAGAACTTCAGGATATTAAGTATCAAGAAGACGATTATATTCATTATAGAAAAGAGATCTTAAGGGAACTTTTAGAGGATGTAAGAAGCCTAAATAGAGAAAACTTTAGAGTAAAGCTCCATGAAAGATATGTAGAAATTTATAAAAACAATGAGCCATGGAATGCCTTAGGAACGGGAAGTGTAGCTGATATAAAGGAGTACATCTCACCATTAATTACACCACTTAATGATGATGAACTTGCCAAGAGATTTGATTGTCTTATCTATACAGTGGATCTTGCATATTTGCAAAACAAAAATGCCACAAAGCCTATAAAAGCTATTATTAATACGGCAGAGCAGCTTTCTAAATTAGGGACAATCCCAAAGGTTATGGAGCAAAAACACATCATTGAAAAGGTTCTAACTAATGAGTTCTGGGAAAGTGCAGATATCCTTGACCTTGAAGAAGTAAGAAATGCCTTAAGAGACCTTATTAGGTTTATCGAAAAAGATGGCCAAAAGATATATTACACCAACTTTAAAGATGAAATCCTTGAAATCAATGAAAATGGAGCAATGTATAATAGTAATGACCTTAAGGATTATAAGAAAAAGGTGGAGCATTACCTAAAAGAGCATAAAGATGAATTAGCTATATACAAACTTCGTAATAATAAAAAACTCACAAAAGAAGATATGAAAACCTTAGAACGTATCCTATGGAAAGACCTTGGCAGCAAAGCAGAATATGAAAAAGAGTATGGAAATACTCCAGTTACCAAGCTAGTGAGAAAAATAGTAGGACTTCAAAGAGAAGCAGCCAATGAGGCCTTTAGCAAATTTCTTAGTGAAGAGAATCTCAATGTAATACAAATAAGATTTGTAAAACTTATTGTAGACTACATTGTAGCTAATGGAATTATAGAGGACAATAGAGTTCTTATGGAAGAACCCTTCAGAAGTCTTGGCAGTATAACCACCTTATTCAAAGATAACATAAATGATGCAAGAGAAATCATGAATGTTATAACAGATATTAAAAATAATTGTGAGCAGATTGGTTAATGTAAGTGAAATTGAAATAACTCTCTATATAAGTAAAAATGAAAAATAAAATGTGAAAAGCTACGTAAATTTTAGATACGTAGCTTTTTATAATAACTAAGAAATTCTGTTTGATTTATAAATAAAACTCCCAATACTATTTACTGAGATGTAATATATTCTTTACTCTTAGCTTATTTTTTAATTTTTACCTTATTATTGTTAATTTTATATTATAATACATATAATGTAAAATTATTAAAATTTCATTCAATATAATACTTGGTTATTGGTAATAATTTATTAAACACATTACCTAAAAAAAGCTGTAACAGCAACTGCTTCATCTCCAGCCCAAGGTGTAAGTAAAATCAATACAAAACAAATAAAGCCAAACCTAAACTACCATATATTAAAAGGCACTTACCATCAGTAAGTACCTTTTATCAAGGTTTCACTTCATCCTTTTACTTTACCATTCTTTTCTTATCATCAGATAAATCAAGACCTAATGTTCCACCTGGATTCATAATATTATTTGGATCAAAATGATTTTTTAATACCTTGAATACCTCCATTTGATTTTTACCTATTTGACCTTCAAGCCAAGGGGCTGTCATCTTTCCTATTCCATGGTGATGACTCATCGCAGCTCCATACTTCTGAATATTATCAAGTATTCCATATTGATATTCTAAATACTCATCTATTTTATTCATTTTAGCTATAAAAATAAAGTATAGATTTGCACCTTGTGGATAAACATGAGACATATGTGTCATACAAATTGTATTTGGTCTACTTTTGCAGTAAGCTCTTACTCCCTTATGAACGCAATCCATATTCTCCCAATTAACTGAACATTCAAGGGTATCAGTCATAATACCATAATCCTGTAAATCTTCTCTTAAATATGGATCTCTAAACCTTCCGTGCTCCCATGCCTTAGTTACATATCCTGTTGTCGACATAGCTCCATACGCTTTACATATCTTATGAACCTTTTTCCTTACTACCTTTGTAAAACATGTTTCTCCATCTGTAAATCCTAAAAACATACATCTCTCATTTGGCTTATATCCTCTTACAGTCATTATTTTATCAATAATTGTTTCTTCTACTCCATAGAGTTTCATCATAACATCAGTTTCTTCTGGGTCTGATAATCTAAATACTGATGGAAATCCAAATTGCCCTTGCATAATCTCTCTTGCTGCATTTCTAGCATCTTCCCAGTTCTTGAATATATAACTAAATCTCCTTTGATTTTCTGGCATGTATCTAAAAATCTTAAGAGTTACATAAACTAATATTCCATAGGCACCTTCACTTCCCATCATGATTTCATCGATGGATGGTCCTGTAGCTAATGCAGGATATTCATCGGTTTTTATTTCTCCAGCCGGCGTGATATACTCTTGACATATAACCATATCCTCAATCTTTCCAAAGTAGGTTGAATTCTGACCTGCTCCTCTAGTTACAACCCAACCTCCAACTGCCGAATATTCAAAGGATTGAGGGAAATGTCCACAGGTATATGCCCTCTTTGCACCAAAGAGTTCCTTTGCTTTATTTAATGTTTCTTCTAGTTTCGGACCTGACATACCAGCTTCTACAGTTATTGTTTGATTTATTTCATTAAAGTTAACTACCTTATTCATATGAACTCTCATATCTAAGGATACTCCACCTTTTACACACTCAACACCTCTAGTTACAGATGAACCTCCTCCGTAAACATACACTGGTATTTTCTCTTCATTACAGTACTCAACTATTTCTTTTATATCTTCTTTGCTTCTTGGATGTATTACTATATCAGGAATATTTTCAACGATACCTTCTCTAAGTCTCATTGAATCTATCATAGTTTTTCCATAAGCTATTTGAAGCCTTGAATAAGGGTCCATTCTTACATTATTTTCTCCTACTATGTGCTTAAAGTGAGCAATTTGACCTTCTGTTAAAGTAATCTCTTTTTCAAAACTAACCTTTTCTAAACCCATTTTTTGAGGTGTTTTAAAATCATCATCAGTCATTTCAAAGGTTTTCTTCATCAAAGTGTATAATCTAGGATTGGGATGTTTAAATTCCTTAGGGTTTCCCCATTTTAAAATAGATCTATATGATCCTTCTGGTGGTAAATCTTCATACCAATTTGGTGTGAAAATATCTTCATTTTTATTCATAAATAATTCCCCCATTACAATTAAATATCTGGATAATTTGTTATCTTTCCAATATCTGAATATAGTGATTTAAGTCTTCTATATATTCTCTTGTAAACTTTTTTAAAAAGTTTTGAATATATTTCTGTATATTCTTTTTCTGGAGTAAATATTTTTTTATAATGAACCATTTTCTCAATAGCTTCATTGTAAGTTACATATATTCCTAAAGCTACAAAAGTTATAATAGCTGCTCCTAATCCTGACGTCTCATGGGTCGTAGTTTTATAAACCTTTCTATTTAACATACTGGCAGTTATTTGACAAATAGTATCACTTTGAGAGCCGCCTCCTGAAACCATTACATACTTCACTTTTTCCTTAGTTTTTCTTTCTATTTTTTCTATTCCATCTAATAATCCATAATTTATTCCTTCAATAATAGCTCGATAAATATGGCTTCTTGTATGAACATCTCCAAAACCTATAATTGCTCCCTTTGCCTCAGGATATTTTAAACCTGGTCCCCAATATGGTTGAAGCATTAACCCATGGCATCCCGGTGGAACATCCTTTAATCTTTCATTTAATATTTCTTCATAAGAAATGCCTCTTTCTTCTGCTTCCATAGCTTCCTTTCTAGCAAATTCTCTCTTAAACCAACTAATCATCCAATACCCCCTAAAAATTTCAAATTCCGGATTATAATATCCTGGGATGCAAGCTGGATAAGCTGGCATAAACATTAAAGGCTCTATATATTTTTTTGACATAGTCTGAACTGTAGCTGTTGTTCCAAAACTTAAATTTACCCATTTTTCATTCTTACAACCTGTACCTAAGGTTTCACAACCTTTATCTGATCCTGCTGCAATAACAGGTATTCCAATCTTTAACCCTGTAACCTTTGCAACTTCTGAACTTATTTCCCCAATTCTTTCTCCCACCTCTACAAGCTGAGGTAGTTTTTCTCTTTCAACTCCCGAAATTTCCCATCTATAATCTTTATTTCCTTTTGGCCAATCTTTCTTTTTAAAATTAAAAGGTATATGTCCAATCTGAGATGCTATAGAATCTACAAAATTTCCTGTTAATTTAAAATTTAAATATCCTGAAAGTAATAAATACTTATAAGTGTTTCTCCATATTTCCGGCTGATTTTCCATTATCCAATTTGCTTTACATTTTTTCCTTGAAACCTCTATGGCTTTTTTCATTCCAATTAACCTAAAGAGAAAATCATATTTTTTACTTATAGGTTTTTTACACTCTGCCATCCTCTGATCTAACCATATTATTGCAGGTCTTAATGCTTCCCCATTTTTATCTACATTTATACCTGTATCTCTTTGTGTTGTTACTGATACTGCAAGTATTTCATTGAAAAAAGCAGAATTATTCTCTTTTAGTGCTGTACATACATGACATACACCTTGCCACCAAATCTCTGGATCTTGTTCTGCCCATCCTGGTCTATTTGAAAAGTATGGTTGAAAATCTAGCTTCTCTTTAGCTACTAATGTACCTAATCCATTAAATATCAACGCTCTTACACTTTGTGTCCCACAATCTATGGAGAGAACATATTTATCCTCCATTCGGATACTCCTCCTTTAATATCTCAATCAAACTTGAGGTTGAAATTATATTAACTCCAGTGTTTAATACATTTTCAATTATTACTTCATTTATATCAACATGATTTGTTATTACTACTTTACTTATTTCTCTCATTACATTAAATATTTTACTCTTTGGAATCAGTCCGTCAGTTCTCACCGGTAGTCTTGGCATTTCCTTATATATAGTATTTACTGTTGAAGCAATACTTCTTAATGGATTTTTTATCTCATTAATTCCAAATTCTATGCCTCTTTTGCACTTATTACCTTCCACTAATAGTTCTTCATTTTTTTCAATTATAGTAAGTTTGCAACCATTAGGACACACTATACAGGTGATTTTTTTTAACTCCACCTTATACACCTTCTTTAATTTTACTCATAACCAAATTTAGATTATCCATATTTTTTACAGAAAATGATTTTAAGTTTAAAATTATTTTTTCCATCTCCGGAGGTTTTATTATATTATACTTTTTCATAAATACTACCTTGTTACCTAAGTAAAATTCCACTTTTACATCTTCTATTACATCTTTACTTCTAAAGTAAATTGTTATATCTTTATCTATAGAATTTAAATCTATGCTTTGTGGTACTACATATAGAAATTCTTTTTTATCAAAGGTTATATCCACTAATTTTCTATAACTATTTTCTTCATAAGTTGCTGCCTGTTCTCCAGCATATTTCCCACTTTCTGATACATAATCTACTAAATCATTAACATGAAGAGAATTTCCACAGGAAAATACCCCATTTACACTTGTCCTAAAGTTATGATCTACCTTTGGTCCTTTGGTTAATGGATCAATTTCTATATTCAAACTTTCTGCTACCTCATTTTCTGGTATTAATCCTACTGATAATATTAATCCATCACACTTAATTATCTCTTCTGTTCCATCAATGAGCTTCATATTTTCGTCAACTCTACATGTTTCAACTGCTGAAACTTTGCTCTCCCCTATTACCCTAGTTACTGTATGGGATAAATGTAATGGAATATTATAATCTTCTAAGCATTGCATAATATTTCGGCTTAATCCTGAAGGAGTACTTTTCATTTCATACACACCTATAACCTTTGCACCTTCCAAGGTTAACCTTCTAGCCATAATTAATCCAATATCTCCACTTCCTAAAATCACACAGTTTTTACAAGGTAGATAACCCATGATATTTGTTAAATATTGTGCTGTTCCTGCTGAATATATGCCAGCAGGTCTATCTCCATTTATAAAAACTTGTCTAGACGTTCTCTCTCTACACCCATTGGCTAAAACTAACGCCTTAGAGCTAACCTGAAAAACATCTTCTCTTGAATTTATTAAGGTTAATATAAAACTATCTCCTACCTTTTCTACTTTACTTACAAATGTTGATGTATATATTGATATATCTTTTCCCATAATCTTTCTCATATATCTATCGGCATATTCTGGTCCACTAAGTGTCTCATTGAAGGTAATTAATCCAAATCCATCATGAATACATTGTTTTAATATTCCACCTAATTTTTTTTCTCTTTCAACAATTAATGTTTTACTTCCCTTCTCATTAGATGCTAATGCTGCTGCAAGCCCCGCTGGACCTCCACCTATAACTATTACATCAAAGTGAAATTTATTGTCTTTCATTTAATTTCACCTCATTATCATTTATTGTAAGATTATTATATTTACTTTGTACTTTTTCTATAAGAATGTTAGAATATTTACCTTTCTTAGTTATTTCATCAAAACTTTTACCATATTCCTCATTAATAATCTTTAATACCTGTGGTAAACAAAATCCTCCTTGACACCTACCTGCTCCAGCCTTAACTCTTCTTTTAATAGCATCTACTGTATCCACTTTTATTGGACTTCTTAAAGCATCCTGAACTTCACCTTTGCTTATTTCCTCGCATCTACAAATTATTTCACCATATTCTGGTTTCTCTTTTATTAGCTTAGCCTTTTCCTCAAAGGACATATTTCTTACTTCTGGTATTGCTTTTCTTATTGGATTCCAATAATCTTTTTTCTTTAACTGTATTTTTTCAGCTAGTAATCTACAGGTTATCTTCTCAATTTCCTCTGCTATAGCTGGTGCAGATGCAAGACCTGGTGATTGGATACCTGCTGCATAAATTAAATTATCAACACATTCAGATCGTTCAATGATAAAATCTTCTTCATAAGTAGCGGCTCTTATTCCCGCATAATATGTTATTACATCACCATTAGATAATTTAGGTACTACAGGTAAATGCTTTCTTAATATATTCTCTATATTTGTTGAATTTGTAGAATAATCTTCTCTAAAGGGTTGTTCATAAGCATCAGGCCCTACCAAAATATTTCCATCTATTGTTTTTATAATACCTCCACCTTTGGTATTTCCTTTAGTCAGGTTTAAGCTTGGCTTAGCTACCACTCCATTAATTAAAGAACCTTTCTTTCTATCTAGTATTAGCGTCTCTCCTTTTCTTGGATGTATTGTGAAAAACTGATCATGTGCCATATTAGCAATTTTATCAGCAAAGATTCCAGCTGCATTTATAATTACCTTAGGATATATTAATCCTCTATTTGTATTTACTCCAATAATCTCATTTCCATCCATAAGGAATGATTCTACTAAGGTATCTAAGGAAAAATCGACTCCATTCATAGCTGCATTTTCTGCAAAAGCATAGGTCATCCTATAAGGAGATAATATACCTGTTGTTCCAAAATGAACTGCCCCAACTATATTCTCCGTCACATTTGGTTCTATTTTTTTTACCTGTGCCTTATTTAAAATAACTACATCCTTTACTCCAGCCTTCCGTGCTCTACTCATAAGGTAAGGTTTAGCTAACCTTATAAATCCTCTATCAAAAAGCACTGTAGAGCCACATCTTTCAAAAGGTACCCCTAGCTCTTTTGTAATCTTTGAATAAAGCTCATTACCTCTAACATTAAATATGGACTTTTTACTTCCTATAGGAGCTTCTATACCTGGATGTATCATCCCATCATTTCTTGATGATGTGTGCATTGCCAAATCTGATTCTTTTTCAAGCAATAAAATAGACATTTCCCACTTTGCAAGCTCTCTAGCAATAGCACATCCTATAACTCCTCCTCCAATAATGAGTACATCTACCCTTTTCCCATTTAAATTTGAATCTCTTATAATCGGTGCTTTAATTATAGGTATTTTTAAACCTTTCACAGTTATTTGGTTTACTACACCCTTGTATCCTCTTTTAGATGCAAGTTTACCAGCTTTAATAACCATATCCCAACTCTCTACCTGCCCTTCTAAAATAATGGAAGAGTTCCATTCCCTGCAGTAAATCTCTTTATAAACCTCTTTTTGTATAAGTTTTTGAACCTTTTCATATTTTTTTATCATTACATATCCCTTCCTTAGGATGTTCGGACATCTTAACTTCTCTGTATATACTATGATTTAACTATAAAATAAATACTTATTTTTAATAATTTATCATAGGTACATAGTATAAATTTTCTGGAACTATAAAATTTAAATAATAGAATGGTTCTTCATTATTTTCTTCATATATCCATCTTTCCATAACTAATACTCTTGTAGTTTCATCTATTTCTAACAGACTTTTTTCTTCGCTATTAGGAATTCTAATAGTTATCGTCTGATCTACCTTTGATATGTCTACCTTTAAATCATTTATAATCATACTTGCCAAGGATTTCTTAAAATCAAATTTACTATTATCATTAAAAAACCGCTGTGAAAAATATGAATTCTCAATGGCTACCGGGATTTCTTCAACAGTTCTTAACCTTTTTACATAAAGGCACTTTTGATTCATTTTCCATCTCATCTTATTTGTTAATTCCTCGCCTGGGATAAAAAAATTCTCATCTAGTATTTTGTTGCTAATCTTTATTCCCTTAGTTCTTAATGTAAAAGTTAAACTAATAAGTGGCTCAAATCCCAAAGAAGGCTTATCTCTTAAAACAAAGGTACCAATTCCTTGTTTCTTATACAGATACCCTTGACTAACTAATAAGTCTATAGCTTGTCTTATTGTAGCTCTACCTACTTCATAGTTCTCCATCAGTTCCCTTTCAGTTGGAATTCGAGAATTAACCTCCCATCTACCACTTATAATTGCCTTGGTTATTTCTTCTTTTACTTGTATATATAACGGTGTTTTATTATATCTATCTATCATTATTAATTCCTCCAATGTTTTTTATATTTATATGCTGGATGATTTATATGATTACCAATTTATTAACATGTTGAGGATTATTTATATCTTATGATTTATATTGTTAAACTATAAAAAGGCAACCTGAAACTATTTTTCAGGCTGCCTTATATAATATTTTATAATATACTAACACCAATTTATTTAACTTTCCTATGATATTTTAAAATGAACATATTTCTCAAGAATAACTTACTTTTGAAATTATTTTTAAACTTATATGTGATTATCAATTGATTTCATTGTCTTTGAATACTTCTTATAGTAAAAATATCCTAACACTGCCCATAAAATCACCAATACCATAGAAGGTCTACTTAATCTTGCAGGAGAACCTGGTATTATCAATAATCCTATGAATACTAGCCCTATAAAAGCCCCCAATGCTGAAAAATATTTGTCAACTCCTATTGAGTTTTTAAACCCAATATAACATACATAAAAATATGCTACTGCTGCTAGTAAGGATGACATATCTACAATATAGATAATAACTTCTCTACCAAACCATGGCGCTATTAAACTGACTACGGCTATAAATTTAACTCCATTTTCGAAAACACCATTTTTATTTTTCTCTTTGTACTTTGCTGGGATAAGTTTATATCTCGACAAAGCTCCAATTAACTTGCTACTCCCTAACATAAACCCATTTATTCCCCCTGCTACTGCACCAGCTAGGGATATTATTAGTAGAATAAAGCCTATATATCCCATATTATCAAGTACTGCAGACCCTAAAGCCCACTGCTCCAATAAAGCTTTCTCTGGAGTATAAACTAGACCTGTTGTAATATTTAATAGGTTATAAAAAAGTACTCCAGCAAATATTGCTAGTAATGCCATTCTTGTAGCTTTTGGTGCTTCAAAATTCAAATCTGTGGATACTTGCGGTATTACATCAAAGCCAACAAACAAGAATGGTACTATAGCAAAAACTTTTACTACTTCAGTAATATTAAACTTATAGTTATTAATATAGGTATCCCTAATCAAGCTGTGGTCTACCTTCATAAACATGAAAGCAAACACTATAATTACATTTACCACCATTAATAAAATTAAGATGTTCTGTACCATGGAACTCAATTTCAATCCTTTGATATTAATATAAGCAAATACAAGAATTATCAAGCTGGCAATGATAACCTCTGACAAGTATACTGGATAACCTGCTACTTGATATAGATATATAAAATCCACTGCTGAACCAAATAATCTTTTAAGCACCAATACAAAGGCTGTGGCATTAAGTGGAACCATACTTATATAACACAATGTCAAGGACCAGCCTACTATAAATCCATTTCCCTTTCCTAAGTTATTGTAAGTATAAGAGAATTCTCCCCCATCTTCATTATGCTTCTCCATCATTATGTGATAACCCTTTTGTATAAAAACAATAGCAAGACCACCAAGTATGAAACCGATGGCCGTGCTAATAATACCACTTTCATGGAGAAACTTTGAACCTGGCAAGGTAAATGAACCCCATCCAATAATAGATCCTAATGCTAAGGCTAATATGTCTATTCTGTTCAACTTTTTCTTCATAAAATTCAATCCTTAATTAAAATTATATTCTGTAACTATCTTTGCTCTTCCTGTTACTTGATCTTGATAATATTCGTAGCAACAAATACCTAGATAAGAACCAGATATATTGATTACATTATCATATCCACTATTTTGTAGTGCCATTACTGCATTATAACTTCTTTGACTTGAACGACAATGTAAATATACCGGTTTATCCTTTGGAATTTCAGACATTCTTTCTCTAATTTCACTTAATGGAATATTTACTGAATTCTTAAGATGTCCTTGTTCATATTCATGCTTCTCTCTTACATCTACAATAAATTCATCCTTTTCTACTAACTCCCTAACTATTGTTACTGGTACTTGTCTAAACTTACCATATAATAAATTTAGTCCTACTAAAGCTGCAAAATTAACTACATCTTTTGCTGTTCCAAATAAAGGAGCATAACATAACTCTAATTCCTTTAAATTCTCTAAGGTTCCACCCATTGTTATCATTGTTGCAATTACATCTATTCTCTTATCTACATTTCCTTTTCCTATAGCCTGTGCTCCAAGAATTCTTCCCGTTGGATATTCATATATTAATTTGAAATGCATTGGATTACTATCTGGCATTAAGCCAACTTTATCTCCTGGAATAATGTATACAAAATCATAAGAAATACCTGCTGCTTTAGCAGCTTTTTCATTTAATCCTGTAGAAGCTGCTCCTAGATCAAATACTTGAACTACAGATGATCCTATAACTCCATTATTATTGTGATGAATATTATACATATTATCAGCTGCTGCCCTAGCCTGTCTTTGAGCTGGTCCTGCTAAAGCCAGCCTTGAAGTTTTATGTGTTAAGCGATTATAAACTTCTATAGCATCACCTACAGCATATATATCTTTGTCATTAGTCAAATAGTTATGATCAACTTTAATGCCTCCAGTTACTCCAATTTCAAGTCCTGCATCCTTAGCTAATCCTGTTTCCGGACTAACACCAATTGCCATTACTACAACTTTTGCAGCCACCTTTTTACCTGATTGTAATTCTACAAAGTCTTCATCTATCTTCTTAACTCCATCACTTAATATAAGGTTTACTCCCTTATCCATCATTTCCTTGTGAAGTATTTGAGCCATATCATAATCAAAAGGACTCATTATTTGATCAAGTGCTTCTATAAGACTTACATTCTTATCTGCTAAACATAGGTTTTCTGCTACTTCAACCCCTATAAAACCACCACCGACAACAGCAATATCCTTAATATTGTTACTATCAATATAATTCTTTAGTTTCTTTATATCAACTACATTCCTTACTGTAAATACATTGGAACCTGTTACTCCTTCAATACTTCTTGGTAATATTGGATTAGCTCCTGGAGATAAAACTAATTTGTCATAGGACTCTTCATATTCTTCTCCTGTAAGAAGGTTCTTAACTACTACTTTTTTATCTTCTCTTATAATTTTTATAACTTCACTATTAACTCTAGCTTCAATATTATATTGATTTTTGAACTGTGTTGGACACATTAAAACTAAATCATCACCATTTTCCACCATGCCACTTAAATGAAATGGTAAAGCGCAGTTAGAAAAAGATACATGAGGTCCCTTCTCAAACATAATTATTTCTGCTTCTTCATCAATTCTACGTGCTCTTGCCGCAACTGAAGCTCCTCCAGCAACTCCTCCAATAATTAAAATTCTTTTACCCATAACAATGATACCTCCTTTTAATGTTGCTTAAATAGTCTTTTAGCTAGTGTATTTCCTACAATACCACCAACTACCATGAAAATTAAGAAAATCCAACCGGAAAGTGAGAAATTTGCAATTGGTGTATATAATGCTCCTACATTACATCCATTAGCAAGTCTAGTACCTAATCCCATAGTAATTCCGCCTAGTGCATATAGTAATACTTCTCTTACTGTAATGTGCATCTCTGACATAAATGTTTTCTTAAACTTACCAGCAGTTAACAAGTATATACTAGTTCCAATGAGTATTCCAAAGTTTTGCACTGAAACAGCATGTTCAAAGAATGGAATAAGATACGCCTTTGCTGGCATTTGAGTAAAGGCTGCTAAAGATTCTGGTGAAACTCCAAATATCATCAAGAATTTACCAAACCATATTCCATAAGGAGTAGATGCGCCCCATCCAGCCTTAGTAATTCCCATTAACAAAGCAAATAATATACCTATAACTACAGCCCCTTGCACTAATGTCCAAGGTTTTACAAATAATCTGTTGTATGTTGTTTCACTTAAAAGCTTGTAATTCTTAGTGTCTAACACTTCATTTTCATCCTGTACCTTTTCCATTGAGTGACCAGTATAAGTATTATTTTGCTTACGACTTCTCTCGTAACGGTATGATATAAACACAACTAATCCGCAAAATAATGCCATTAATACTAAGGCACCTAGATATCCTTCAAGGCCATCCCATTTAAATAGATCTGGTAGGAATACACCTCCTGCCAACTTTTCACCTACTGGAGTTGAAAACCAAGAGTTCTTAACCCATCCTACAGTATTTTGTATAGGGAATCCTAAGAATACTCCTAACCCAAAGAAGATTAATGTAATAAACGCTCTAGGAAGACCTGTTATTAAGTCCGTAAGTACTCCTGATGCACAACATGATGAAAATGACATACCAAACCCAAATAGTATTGCCCCTAATATAAGACCAAAGTTAATTGGGTTTATCCACAGATCGTAACTAGCTGGATCTGCCTTGAATAAAAATGCAGTAGTCAATAAAGATGAGATAAAGAACAAGAACATTAGTGTCCTCATTAATTTTGTTGATCCTGTGTTAAATGCACGATTAACACTACCTGCAAATCCTGTATAAGCCCTAGATAAAGCATAACCTAATCCCACACCCACTAAAAGTCTAAAAAATAGCATGTCAGTATTTAATAATGTCTTTCCTAAAAGTAATACTAGTAAAATTCCTATAAATCCTAAAATTTGTTCAGTCTTTTTCATTTTTTTCCTCCTTATACTTTTAATTTAAAATTCAGTGTGATTTTTTTAACAATATTTGGTGCAAAGTGGTTGTGTTTTCGTTTACATCATGACGTATTATCTTTATAATAAAATTCTATTACATATTATTCTTTTTCCATAGAAACTAAATGCTATATACCATAACACTTCCCTTTAGCCAATTGTAAAATATGTCTAATAAAAATAAATATATTTATTTCTGTGTAATATACTAGTAAAATAGAATATATGTATAATTATTTTTAGGATGTGACTATATGAATCTTGAATATCTTGAATCATTTTATATAACAGTGAAATATAATAGTATCTCAAAAGCAGCACAAATTCTTCACCTTACCCAACCTGGTCTCAGTGGTCAGCTTAAGAGCTTAGAAAATGAATTAGGTGTAAATCTTTTAAATCGAAGTAATAAAGGTGTAGAATTAACAGAGGAAGGAAAAGTAGTATTTAACTATGCAGATACTTTACTTTCTATTCAAGGAAATATTAAAAGAGATTTGATTAACTTGCATCAAGAGCAACCAAAGTTAATGATTGGTGCTTGCAAAAGTGTGGGTGAATATGCTCTTCCTTGTAGTATTTTTACCTTTAAACATCTCCATGAAGAAGTTGACATTCGTATGGAGGTAATAAATTCAAGGGAAGTTATTCAAAAACTACAAGAACACGATATTAATATTGGAATCATTCAGCATGATCCAATGTTAAATGATATTTCTACTCAACCTATTATTTCGGATGAGCTTTTGCTAGTAGGAAATAGTGATAATTCACCTAAAAGAATTTCTATGGAAGAGTTAAAACATATTCCACTAATTTTAAGAGAACAAAATTCTGGAACTAGATATGTAATTGAAAAATCATTAAAAGAAAAAAATGTAACTGTAGAAGATTTAAATGTGATTTATGATTTAAATTCTCCCGAATCTATTAAGTCTTCTATTCTTTCGGGAAAAGGTTTTTCTTTTTTACCAAAATTAACAGTTGCTCAAGAACTAAAAAAACAGTCTATTCAAATCGTTGAAGTAGAGGATTTTAAAATTTCTTTCAGTTATTATATAGCTTCAAGAAAAAAATATACACTTACAAAGCACGAGCAAATGTTTGTAGATTTTATAATTTCTAATAAAAGAGGTTTTTGTTAAAAAAAGAGGACACATGTCCTCTTTTCCATTTCTATATAAAGAATTTAACTAAAATCTTAACTCCTACCCATGTACCCAACATTACAAAAATACCAAAAACCCAAGCATGTAAGGAAAATGATGGTATGCCGCTGAAAAAAGCACCAATGTTACAACCAACAGCAAGCCTAGTTCCATATCCCATCATAATTCCTCCTAAAAGAGCAATTATAAACTGCTTTTTACTCTTTATTTTCTTCCATTTAAATTGGGAAGCTAATAATGTTGCAACTAAAGATCCTAAAATAACACCTATATTTAAAATTGTATATTGATTAATAAATATGTTTCCATTGGAAATTATAGGACCGTAGTAAGATTGAAAATGACTAAAATACTCCCATTTAAAGGGGTCTAACCCAAACCATTGTAGTATGCCAATGCCCCATAATAAAAAACCACTAGTTATTTGCCAACTTATACCAATTAGACCTAGTAAAATTACATTCATTACTCCTAATAAAATTCCACCTACCCAATAAGGCCAAGGTTTCTTAAGATATTTTATTATAGACTTCATTTTATCTCTCCCCTATTTTCCTTTTGGCTTTTGAATATATACTTCCCACTCTCCTCTACCTAATTCCACAAGCTGTATGGGATATTCCTTTTCTAGTGCCCACTTCTCTATATCAATTGCTACACAACTATGATCACAATTAAGAATTAAAATATCTCCTGGCTCCATTGTTTTAAGCTCCTGCATTGCCCTTAGCAAAGGAATAGGACATAATTCGCTTAAACAATCTACCTTTCTTACTGTCATATAAGCTCCTCCATTACAATTATTTCAAATGTCTATTTTCATACCTTAATGCTAATTTATATAAAATTATTAATACAACTATCTGCGCTAAAACAACAATTTTCAAATCAAAATGCTCTAAAAAGTAAATGGTCTTAGCATCCTTAATAAAATGCTCATACCAAAAAGAATAGTCCTTAGATCCTAGTAAGGTTCCAATTATGAATCCTATAAGGACAACCCAGTGTAAAGCATGTCCTTCTCCTATTCTCATCAATACACCTGAAGCACAGCCTCCAGCTAAAACCATTCCAATACCAAATATGAAAGCACCAATCATTACATGAATACCTACTGAACTAACTGCTCCTGGAATCAAATTGTAATCAATACCTTTATTATGAATATATCCAGATTGAATTACAGCAAAACCTACAGTACTTACAATCATAGCTAGTATCATCCCTCTTAACCCTCTTGTATTTCCACTAATAAAAGGATCTCTAAATGCTGCTGTAAAACAAAATCTCGAATATCTTAAAATAATACCAATTATAATACCTACACCTAAACATACAGCATAATTAAACTTGCTTTTCCAAAGTATAGCACACATTATTAATGTAATTAAAAGCAATGCAACACTGTAAGGAATCTGAGAATTTTCCTTTTTTACTTGACCTTGCCGTTGCTTAATCAATTCATCCATTTCTTTTGACAACATATTATCATCCCTTTAAATAAAATTAATATTTCGTGCCTCAAAATTATATATTATGCCCATATCATAAACCAATAATATATATTGGTCAATATTTTAATAAAAAAACAATTTGCTACCAATACTAAAATTATGGTAGCAAATCATATTTATATTTACATGAATTTTCTTTTATATAAAATGTTATTTTTTCAGATGATTTATTTAAAAACACCCTAAACTAATCTTCATGAAGCCAGCATCTAGACCAATGTCCTTTAAAAACCTCTTTTAAATCTGGCAATTCACTTCTGCATTTATCACAGGCTTCATGACAACGATCTGAAAATCTACATCCCTTTGATAATTGTGATAGATGTGGAACATATCCTTCAATTGTATCTAATCTCCTTTTTTTATCATCTATTCTTGGAATACATTCCATAAGCTTTTTAGTATATGGATTTATAGGCTCTTCAAATAGTTCTTTATTTGGTGCTATTTCCATAACTTTTCCACAATACATTACCACTACTTCATCTGCCATCTCTGCTACTACTCCCAAATCATGGGTATTTAATATTATGGACATATTGTATTCACTATTAAGTTTACGTAATAGATCTAAAATTTCTGCTTGAATTGTAACATCCAAAGCCGTTGTAGGTTCATCTGCTATTAATATTTTAGGATTACAAGCTATTGCCATTGCTATCATAAGTCTTTGTCTCATTCCCCCACTAAACTGATTAGGGAGCTGATGATATCTTTCTTCTCCATCCGTAATACCAACGGCTTTCATTAACTCTATAACAACCTTTTGAGCTTCCTTCTTACTAATTTTTTTATGAATTATGAGAGCTTCTGCAATCTGTTCTCCTACCTTATTCATAGGATTTAATGTTGTCATTGGATCCTGATATATCATAGATATTTCATTTCCCCTTATTTGTCTCATTGCCTTTTCACTCTTTTTAAGCAAATTTTCTCCTTTATAATGTATTTCTCCATGAATTATTTTTCCTGGAGCATCAATTAACCCCATGATAGATAAAGCAGTCACACTTTTACCACTTCCAGACTCTCCGATAATCGCCATTGTTTTACCTTCATCTAGGGTAAAGTTTATATCATCTACTGCAGGATATTCCTTTCCATTCAAATAAAAATATGTTTTTAAATTCTTAACCTGAAGTAATGTCATCTTATCCCTCCTTAATGAAATTTTGTCTTAGGTACTATAATATCTTTTAACACATTAAAAATCAGAAAAATAAAATAGTAAAAAATCGCCAGAAATAAAATAAATGTAGTAAAGGCTATTCCACCTTCATATGGTGGAATCAAATCTGTTGTATAAAAAAGTATCATATAAAATCCCATTCCTCTAAAGTAAAATAATCTTTCTACTATAATAAGACTTGAAAACATTATACCCATAACTGTTGGAAATCCAGATAACACTCCATAGATTATGCTTTTCATCATGTGGTTTTTTATAATTTGAACCCTAGAACATCCCTTTCCCCTAGCTGCCAGTATATATGGCTTTTCAAAATTTTCTTCTATTGTAGTAGCTGTTATCCTTGCAATATATGCTGCTGGAAGTATTGATATTGATATTATAGGGTAAATTGCATTTACAAATCCTTCATCTCCCAATGCTGGCAGTGGCCCTAAACCCAATAATGAAATTCCGTTGTTATATAAGTATATAGCACCCATCTGTACAAGTACTATTGTTAATATATCTGGGATTGAAAGAGGTATTAGAGATTGCAGTAATTTTATTGTTCCACTCCTCTCCCTCTTTCTACTATCTATAATTCCTTTAGGAATTCCAATAACAACTGCTAAAAGCGTTCCAAAAAATAATATAAATAAGCTTTTAGTTGCTGTCTTAAGTAATAGTTGTCCTATAGTTTCTCCCTGAACCTTAATATTAAATTCTTCACCTCGCAAAAATATTTTAAAGTTATTTCTTATGTTTTCGATAACTCCATCCATATTCATATTAGGTGTGTGTTTTCCATTGTATGAAACTATATCAAAATCTAATGGTATTCCTGTTACAGCTATAACAAGAAATACAATTACAAGGAGTATTAATATATTCATAAGAACTTTTTTAGTTACCACCTTTAATATTTCAGCTTTCATTTTTACTCCTCCCATCTTCATATAAATGGCAAGAAACTAACCTTCCATTATCAAGTTCTATAAGTTCTGGCTCAACAGTTTCACATTTAGCCACTCTTTTAGGACATCTATTGTGGAATGCACATCCTGATGGTATATTCATTGCACTAGGTATTTCACCTTGAAGCTTTATTCTATCAATGCTTCTGCTAGGCTCTGGTACTGGTGAAGCAGACATTAATGCTTCAGTATATGGGTGCTTTGGAGAGTCAAATATATCATCTACACTACCTTTTTCTACTATTTTTCCAAGATACATCACTGCTACTTTGTTACTAACGTGCCTTATTACACTTAGATCATGGGATATAAATAAATATGATAAACCAAACTCTTCTTGAAGATCCATAATAAGATTGAGTATCTGTGATTGAACAGATACATCTAAAGCTGATACAGATTCATCACATACTACAAACTTAGGTCTTGTTGCCAAAGCTTTGGCTATTGCAATTCTTTGTCTCTGACCTCCACTAAATTCATGAGGTAACTTATTAGCATCCTGTGCTGATAATCCTACCATTTCAAGTAATCTTAACACCTCTTTTTTGTATTCTAATGGCTTAACTATATTGTGTATTTGAAGTGGTTGAATCAAAATATCTTCAATAGTCATTTTATAATCTAATGCAGAATAGGGATTTTGAAAAACTATTTGTAAATTCTTTCTTAGCTTTCGGAATTCTTTGTTGCTAATGGTACTAATATCTCTTCCTTCTAAGAATATCTTTCCGTCACTTGGTTCTAAGAGTCTTAACATCAATCTCCCTATGGTTGATTTACCACTTCCTGACTCTCCAACAAGACCCAAAGTCTCTCCCTTTTCTATTTTAAAGTTAACACCATTTACTGCATGTACAACCCCTTTATTCACACCAAAAATTTTGTCTTTTATTAAAAATTGTTTAGTTAGATTTATTACTTCTATCATGGTTTTTCTCCTTTTCAAAGGTTTCTTACTAATCCATCATATAAGAATTCATTGTCATGGTATCTAATATAATTTGTCCAATATCTTTCATTTTTTTATAATTTACATTTTCTAAGATGTCAATACTACTATTAACTCCCTCTGTGGAAGAATTCCCTATTGCCACACTTGAAAGTGCATTTAAGCTCAAATTATTCATAGCTTTTGTAGTTGTATAATCATTATGAAATCTTTGGTATTTCACATCCATTTGTTTAAGTCGCTTTTCCATTCCCAGCCCCATAAGATAATTACTTTTCTCTCTTATCTGAGCTTTAGCAGTAATAATATTTAAATTTTCATCCTTACTATAACCTGGATAGCTTATATCAAAATAATAGTACTTATGTGATATTGCCATATTTACAGGTATATTTCTTGTTATATTGTAATCATAGGAACCATCAACATTTGAGTACTTCATAAAATCATATTCATTGTCCCAGAATATAAATTGAATTGATTTTTCCAATGGTTCCTTTGCAATAGACAACATCCTTGCCACCTCCAGCGATATTGCAGTAGGAGTTGCTGTCATTGCATGTGTAATTTGAGTTTCATTTATATGAACACCATCATAGCTTGCTCCTATTAATATTAATTCGCCTGGATCTTCATATGTTTTGTCTTTTCCAGGTAAAAACGCAGTAATATTTCGTCCATTATATTTAGGCATCTCTGGATAATCAAGGTCTATTTCAACTTCTCTGTAACCAGCTTCTAACTCCAACCTTAAATTATCAAAGGGAACAATAATAGTAGATTCAGAAAGGTATACGTTGGTGTTTGTATTGTAGCCTTCTGATAATATAAACTGTATATCACTAACTGCTTTATTATTAGGATTATTAGTAGTATTCTGAGATTCATTTCCTAGACCATTGAAATTTCTCTCAATTGAAAAAAACTCTGTACCCTCTGGTATATTAATTATATTTTCAGGTTCTGCAGCAACTCCTTTATAATGCAATTCTTCTTCTGGAGTATCATTAAATATATTTTTACTTACAGATATAATTGTAAAGTCTTGATTAAGATAGTAAGTCTTATTCTCACCTTTGTCATCTTTAAGCTTTATACACCCTGATTCAATTACCACAGGAGTCAAAGTTTTAGGCTTTTGTGCAAAACTTTCATTTTTTATTTTATCTGTAGTTTCTATTAATGATATATCTAGGGTATTCACCTGATATCCATAGGATTTTAAAGTATCAATTATATATTCTCCAGCTAAATATCCACCTTCAGTTCCAGCTACCCTACCTCCATATTTGTCCTTTGTAAGTTCTTCAAGATGTAATTTTGCTTGATCTATGTCAAATTCATAAAGGCTTGGATGCCAAGGGATTATCGCCCATGTAATAATTCCTATTATAATTAAACTCTTGATAATTACAGGTTTGTAGTATTTCTTAATATCCTTAATTTGAGATATAAACATTTTTGGTGATATTAGATAACCAATTTTTCTAATAGAACTAATCACTCTAGAATCTCTCTTTTGAAATTCTATTTTTAATCCTTCTCCTGTAAGGTTTATCCCAATGATTGCAATACTAAAAACCAATATAGGATAAAGGGTCATCCAATATGTTGCTTGGTATTTTTCAACATTTTCTGCAATTCTAGAAAGGCTACCTCCCCATTCAGGTTCTAAATTCATTGCATAATTTGCCTTAAAAGCTAGTTCATTGATAGATCTTGTTACTCCAACAAAAATTTCAAGAACTGCTAACTGAGCAATTAAAAACAACGCCATACCCATTTCTTTAAAAAATAAGCTTATACTAGTTGGTAATATGTGAGGTAAAACATTTTGACGTGCTATTTGCAGTTTTGTCTTCCCTATAGCTATCTCACCTTCAATAAAATCTTCTTCCATAACCATCCTAGTTGAATCTTCAATTATTCCAGCCAACTTTGCCCATCCCACAATGGTAAGTACTATTGCAAAAGCAAAAATTGATTTATCCATTTGTAGATTTCTGAAATATCCAATGTTCAAAATTACAAAGCTAAATAAAAGCATAGGTATAGCAGTAAAAAATGTATTAAATATTTTTATTATATTTGAAATAAACTTTATACCCATTCCTGCAGCTAATCCAAGGGGAAGAGCTAAAATCATTCTAAATATACCTATAAGTAGTGCTAACTTTAATGTATTTCTTGTTCCATATACAAGCCTTGAATATACATCCCTTCCAGCATCATCTGTTCCAAAAATATTATCCTTATTAGGCGGCATTGGGTTGTAAGCAAACTTTTTCACCCACTCACCTTCCTCTTTGTACTCTATATACTTAGGTGCTTCTTCAAAAAGAGGATCCTTTGATGTGAAAAATTCTGGGTAAAAGGCCACAATTGCTAGAAATATTACAATTATACTTCCAAGAAGTAGTGGAAAATTTATCTTTTTCATTTTATAGGTACTTCCCTTCAAATAATATTTTACTCATAAGTATATTTTTATTCTATATGTAAATTAATAGTTATATACTTGTCTATTATTTTATCTAATCGTAAAGGTTTCATCAATGAATTTCAAATGCCATATTTCAACATTAATCGTAAAACCCCAATATTTTTTCAACATAAAAAACCAGCAAAGATTATTATTTTTAATCTTAACTGGTTTATACATGGATTCTTGTATAACTTTCTTTAGCATTATTGTGATATTCTAATATATAACTTCTAATTTCTAATCACATTCAAATTCAATATTAAAATTTATTTTTATTCTCTATCATTTTAAAATTATTATATACACAACTATACACCTGTAATGCTATTTAAATAACATTCCTGTTATAAAGCTAAATGAACTTTTTAAAAAAGAAACTCCACTGATAAAATACTGGATATAAAGACTTGTAATTCTTATACCTAATTAATAATTATCAGTGTAGGTACTCAATATAAATTATACACAAATATAAATAATCATAACATACTTTTTAAACACCGTACTATTCAATTTTCAAAGATAATTTTATCTAACGTACTTCCTAAATCGTAAATCTGTATATTATCTTTTCAACTACATAAACTATTGTTGAAAGGTGGTCATTATATGAAAAAATTTACTGTTATGCTATTAATCTTGATAACTCTAATGTTTGGTGCATCTGCTTCTACTCCTGCATTTGCCCAAAATCTATTCAAAGAAGGCTCATATAAATTATCAGACTTCGTTCCTGCAAAAAACAATTCTTACTTCGTTCAGAATATTTCATCAAAAGGTAATTGTTACTTCGCAGTTATGGGTGAAAATGATACCTTATTACAAGTTATATACCTAACTCCAAAATCGTCAAGATATAATCTAATTCCTCTTAAATCAGAATATAAAATTTTTATAGTTGGAGATGGTGAAATATTCATTAGAGGTGTTGATTAATATATATTTTTCTATTTAATCTTAAATTAGTAATAAATAAAATATATATTATTGATATGTATTCCCTTTACAAATACTATAAAATTTTTATTTTACATTATTTTTTGACTACATAAACTATTATCGAAAGGTGGCTATTATATGAAAAAATTTACTACCACATTAGTAATTTTGATTGCATTAATACTTAGTACTTCTATTGTAGCTCTTGCATCTGACAACACTACTTATAAAGAAGGTATTTACACATTATCAGACTTTGCTCCTACAAAAGATAATCTTTATACTATCCAAAACATTTCATCAAAGGATAATTCTTACTTAATAGTTATGGATGAAAATCTTACTTCACTGCAATTTCTACGTTTAGAGCCTAAATCTCCAATACATGATTTAATTCCTCTTACTCCCAAATATAGAATTGTTATATTTGGTGCTGGAGAAGTACTTATAAAACCAGCAAAATAAAATATACATTTACTATTTCATTGTCATATGAGAATACCGCCTTACAGCAGTGCTCTCATATGACCTTATTCTTGATCTTAATTTATATTTTCATATAATAAATAGTTATATATTAAACTATTTATATATGTTAATAGGAAACTATATAACTAGTTAAATAGTTGTTGTGGTCTCAAGGGTTTCAGATATTTTGTTATTTTGAAAGAAGTAAAAGTAGTCAATGATATTCTATAACTAAAAGGATTAAAGATGATACTGTTGATATCTTAGAATCTGTTCTAAAAACAAAAACTTCCGACATATAAAAAACATATCGGAAGAATGTCTGAAGTTTAAACTATTCCATCTTGTTTAACTCTTATAAATTGCCCTATTGCTTAATTAGATTGACTACACATTCTACATGATGTCCTTGAGGGAACATGTCTACTGGTTGCAGCTCTACAGCCTTATAGCCTAATCCTTCAAAAACTTTCAAATCTCTTGCTAATGTTGCAGGATCACATGATACATAAACAATCCTTTTAGGTCTTACTTCTGCTATGGCATGTAGAAGTGATTCCTCACAGCCCTTTCTTGGAGGGTCTAGCATAATTACATCTGGGTGTATTCCACCTTCAATTAGTTTTGGAATTTCTTCTTCTGATTTTCCTACTATAAATTCCACATTTTTTACATTATTAATTATTTTGTTTTCATTAGCATTTTCTATAGCTTCTGGTATTATTTCAATTCCATATACCATTTTAGCTTTTTTAGATAAGAACAGTGATATAGTCCCTGTACCACAATATGCATCAAATACAATCTCGTTTCCTGTAAGACTTGCATATTCTAATGCTTTTTTATATAGAATTTCTGTTTGTACAGGATTTACTTGAAAGAAAGATAATGGTGATATATTAAATCTAAATTCACCTATATAATCTGATATTGTATCTGTTCCCCATAGAGTAATAGATTTGTTACCTAAAATCACATTTGTTTTATCCTTATTTACATTTTGAATTATAGATTTAAGATTTAAAATTTCTTCTCTAAGAGATTTTATAAGTGGTTTTATATTAGGTAACTTTTCTCCATTAGTAACTATTACAACCATTACCTCCTTAGTCTTAAACCCCTCTCTAATCATTATATGTCTAACTACACCACTATGATTTTTTTCATCATAAGGAGTTACTTTATTCTCTTTCATCCATTCCTTAAGGATCTTAACAACTTTATCACCTATTTTACTTTGTATATAACAGTGATCCATATTGATTATTTCATGAGATCTTGGTGCATAAAATCCTACTACTATATTTCCATCATTATTTCCAACTGGTAACTGAACCTTATTTCTATAGTTATATGGGAAATCCATACCCATAGTATTATGTACCTTTAATCCTTCTATCTTTCCTACTCTTTCCATAACATCCTTTACTCTTTGAGTTTTAAAGTTAAGTTGTTCTTCATAGGATATATGTTGAAGATTACAGCCTCCACATCTCTTATAAATTGGGCATATGGGTTCTGTCCTATATTTAGATGAGAGAATTACATCTAATAGTTTACCTATTCCATAGGTTTTACTTACTTTTATAAGCTTTATCTTTACTGTTTCACCCTTTATGGCTCCTTTAACAAACACAGTAAAGTTATTTATTTTACCTACCCCTTCTCCTTCATGTCCATATCCTTCTATCTTAATTATATAATCCTTATTCTTCGCAATTTCTATATCTGCATGATTATTATTTAATTCTAAAATAAGATTTTCTATCTCTGCTTCTCTTTCTTCACTTTCCCTATCCTCTTTTAGAAATCTTTCTTTTTCTAATGAAGCTTTCACTCTTTCTCTCTCTTCTTTTTCAGCTTCTTCTATAACTTTAACCTTACTTATCTCTTTACGTATTTTCATAAAACCACCCTTTATTAGCTTCTAATTAATTTTAATTTTATCAGAAAACTAGTCAATTAACCATAATAAGTAGTCATAATATAAAATTAAAGTAAGGGCAACTTTAGATTATTAATAAAATTAACTAAAGTTACCCTTACTATAGTGAATTAAATCTTAAAAGTTTCACAGTCTGTTCTATTACTACTTATTGCACCTACCCCATTAATGTGTACAAAGTTTGCAACGCAATCCTTATTGATATTATACCTACAGTTTATTGCATCACATATTATTCTTGGTCCTATACCTCCAGCGAAGTTATTAAAGCTTTGTTTTACTTCTCCTCCAATATTCATATTATATACATTTGAAAGAGAATTTTTTATTCCCATTTCTGTGAAGCTTCCACACTGAGTATACTCACTAGAGTGAGCATTTGCTCCTTGTACATGGATAGTATTAGCGGTGCACATTCCAGAGTTGTTGTGTGTACAATTAGTTGCATTACATGCTAAATTTCCACTCATTCATAGCACTCCTATTCTTAATTATTTTCTTAAGTCATTAGATAATACTATTATGTGGAAAAATATTTTTTTTATGCACGGGGTAGGTCTAAAATTATAGCTACTTCTTAATGCTAATATATCTAAATTAAAACTCTCGAAAAAATTAAAGACACCCTTAACGGGTGTCAATAATGAATCAGTTGCCAAAAATGTTATATTTTAAGTCTTATCCATTGGATTATTAATTATACATTAAATTTCAGATAATTTCAATATTTTTTATAAAATTTACATAAATACCATAATTATCTTAATTTTAAAATAATTCCTTGGATGAAACTACTTAATATTAGCTTTGCCGCTATATACCATTCCTACTTTTGAGTCCATAGTTATAAAACATCCAGATTTTATAATTGAAGATGCGTTTTGTGCGTTATATATAATAGGAATGTTTCTTGATGCACATTCTAGTAATACACTAGAACTCATCTCATCGCTTTCTACTATTATTCCACCAACTTCATTAAGCACATCTGAAAAATCTCTACTTAATTTATCTACTATAATAATTTGCTTTTCATCTAAAGAATTAAAAAACTTCTTAGAATTATTTACATGCATTACTGTTCCAAAGGCTGTACCAGAATTACTTCCTTTACCTTGTAAAAGTACATCTCCTATAATATGAACCTTCATCATATTTGTACTACCTATGTAGTTCATCGGTATTCCTGCAACAATTACTACAAGATCACCCTTCTTTACATAATTAGCTGCTAATGCAATTTCTGAAGTCTTATCTATTAATTCATCTGTATCTTTTAATTTTGGAGTTATTACAGGGAACACACCCCAATTTAGTGCTAAACTTCTTGCAACCCTTTCATAAGGAGTACAAGCTATTACTTCACATTCCGGTCTATATTTAGATATTTGTCTTGCTGTTTGACCACTTTGAGTCGCTGTAATTATTGCTGATGCATTTAACTCCATTGCTGTTGTACATGTAGCTACACTTATAGCATTAGGCACATTAGCAACATGTAACTTTCTTCTTTTCTTGAAACTTTCCTCGTAGTTTATATATTCCTCTGCCTTCATAGCTATTTGAGACATAGTTTTTACAACTTCTACTGGATATTTACCACTAGCAGTCTCTCCACTTAGCATTATAGCATCAGTTCCATCAAAGATCGCATTAGCTACATCTGAAGCTTCTGCTCTAGTAGGTCTTGGATTTCTAATCATAGAATCTAACATTTGAGTTGCAGTAATTACGGGCTTTCCAGCTTCATTACATTTTTGTATAATCATCTTCTGAACTACTGGTACCTCTTCAGTAGGAATTTCCACTCCTAAATCCCCTCTTGCTACCATAATTCCATCAGAATATCTTATAATTTCATCAATATTATCTACGCCTTCTCTATTTTCAATCTTTGAAAATACTTGAATATAATCTCCACCATTCTTATCAAGAAGATGTCTTATATCTAGAACATCTGTACCTTTTCTTATAAAAGATGCAGCTACTATATCTACTTCACTTTCTATACCAAACATTAAATCTGCTATATCTTTCTCTGTTAATGCTGGAAGATTTAATTTAACTCCTGGCACATTCATTCCCTTGTGATTTCCTATAACTCCTGTATTTTCAACATGAGTTTTTATTTCTTTACCTTCTATAGATAATACTTTTAATGCCACTAATCCATCATTTATTAAAAGTATGTTTCCTGGTTTTACATCTTTATATAGGTTTTTATAAGTAATAGAACATTTAGTTTCATCTCCTATAATATCCTCTCCACAATGAACTATAAAAGTTGTTCCTTCTTTAAGTTCTACAGTTCCATTTTCAAAGTTTCCAGTTCTAATCTCTGGCCCTTTTGTGTCAAGTAATATAGCAATATGCTTTTCTAATTCAGCTCTTGCTTCCTTAACCATATCTATTCTTCTCTTATGTTCTTCATGACTTCCATGAGAAAAATTTAATCTGGCAGCATTCATACCATTTTCAATTAACTTTTTTATAATTTCCTTTTCATCAGTAGTAGGTCCCATTGTACAAACAATTTTAGTTTTCTTCATAGTTATCCTCCTTTATATTACATAGACTTAAATTTTTTTGCCTAGATAACTTTATCAATGTATAAAATTATATTAAAAAATTTGTAACTCTACAATATCTATAACCCATTAATTCGACAAATCTACACTTAATTTATATAACTCTTCATTAAAACATGATTTTAAATCTAAAGCTTCTTTTATATCTATATCTATAATTTTATTTGCCTTTATACCAATAAGTCTTGCTGTCTTTCCTTCTAACAACACTTTTACCGCTTTACTACCCATTCTTGAAGCTAAAATTCTATCAAAAGCACTTGGACTTCCGCCTCTTTGTATATATCCAAGCACAGTTGCCCTAGTCTCTATACCCGTTATTTTCTCTATGCTTTTAGCTAATTTCTGTGCTCCACCTACACCTTCAGCTAAGATTATAATATTATGAAGCTTACCATTACGTTTTCCTTTGAAAATATTCTCACATATATCTTCAATAGTGAATTTTTTTTCTGGAACTATTACCTGTTCAGCCCCACCAGCAATACCTGAAAATAAAGCTAAATCCCCACAGTTTCTTCCCATAACTTCAATTACACTCACTCTTTCATGGGAGCTAGATGTATCTCTAATTTTATTTATGGCATCAATAGCTGTATTTAAAGCTGTATCAAAACCAACGGTATAATCTGTATAAGGTAAATCATTATCTATAGTACCTGGTATTCCAACTGTTGGTATACCTAAATCACTTAATTCCTTAGCTCCTCTAAAGGATCCATCTCCACCAATGACTATAATTCCATCTATTTTAAGGACTTTAATAACATTAAGTGCCTTCTGTCTCCCTTCAGGTGTTCTAAACTCTTCACTTCTAGCAGTCCTTAGGATAGTACCACCTCTTTGAATTATATCAGAAACAGAGTGTCTATCCATCTCAAATATTTCCCCATTAATAAGCCCATTAAATCCTCTATGTACTCCAAATACCTGGACTTCATTTTCAATTCCAATCCTAACTACAGCTCTTATTGCTGCATTCATTGCTGGTGAATCTCCACCGCTAGTCAATACTGCAATTTTTTTCACTATATTACCCCCTAGCTTTATTGTGGTTATTATTTATTTAAATCTCTACTTACTTAACTTAAGTTTAATGTTTAGAGTTACTCCTTGCAACCTATTATTGGATGCATTTGAGTAAATATCTATAAATTTGCTATTGTAAATGTTGTCAACTTTTAATAAAGTCTCTTATAATTTATTCTTCCCATTTTATCCTTTATAATTAATAAATTTTAATAAAATTTATATACAAAATTAAGAAGAGCTACTTCTGCAATTAAACTTATCTTTACCAACAATTCAATTTACAATCTAATATCAATAAATTTTTTATATCTTCATGCAAATTAAAGTTAAATCTAAGTAAAATTTGAGCTAACTCTTCTCATATTATCTTTTAATTATCTTTTTACTAATGGAAAAGCAATTACATCTCTTATAGATGATGAGTTTGTTAAAAACATCATCATTCTATCTATTCCTATTCCAAGACCTCCAGCTGGTGGCATAGCTACATCTATAGCTACTGCAAATTCTTCATCCATTGGGCTAGCAGTTTCAAGTCCTGCTCTTAATTTTGCTGCTTGCTCATGAAGTAAAATTCTTTGTCTTAATGGATTATTAAGTTCTGAATATGCATTTCCAAGTTCTACTCCAAAGGCATAAGGTTCAAATCTTTCTATTAACTCTGGATTTTCTCTATGAACTTTACATAGTGGAGACGAATCTAATGGAAAATCTATTACAAAGGTTGGCTCTATTAATTTATCCTCGCAATAAGCCTCAAATAATGTAAGTATTAAGTCTCCTTTATTTGCTTCTTCAATATTAAATCCGTCCCTTTGCTCCTCTTCTAATAATTCTTTTTCTATAATTAGATGTACTATCTCTTCCTTAGTTAACCTTTCCACATCTATTCCTGTATCTTTAAGAACTAGATTGCACATAGTTTCTCTCTTCCAAGGGGCTTTAAAGTCAATTTCAACACCGTCATACACAGCCTTAGTTGTTCCTTTAATTTTAGTAAATACGTTCTCATATAAATCTTCCATAATTCTCATCATATCATTATAGTCAGCATAAGCCATGTAACATTCAAACAATGTAAATTCTGGATAGTGAGTTCTATCTATTCCTTCATTTCTAAAGGAACGTCCCATACTAAAAACTCTATCAATGCCTCCAACCATCAATCTTTTTAAGTATAACTCTGGAGATACATTCATAAATACTTCACAGTCTAATGCATTTACATTAGTTATAAATGGTTTAGCTTCTCCTCCGCCATATTTTGTATCTAAAATAGGGGTTTCCATTTCCATAAACCCTTTAGAATTCATAAACTCTCTTATGGCATACATAGCCTTAGCTCTATTTACAAATCTATCTCTTACATCTTCATTCATTATCATATCTAGAGATCTATGTCTTTGTCTTAAATCCATATCTTGAATTCCGTGATATTTTTCTGGAAGCGGTCTTATAGATTTTGAAAGTACGGTAACATTCAGGGCTTTAATAGTTATTTCCTCCGTTTTTGTTTTAAATGCGAATCCTTCTACACCAATTATGTCTCCTACATCAAGAAGTTTAATAACTCCATAGGCATCTTCACCAAGATCATTTTTACTTATATACACTTGAATATTTCCATTCTGATCCCTTAAATTTAAAAATGTTACTTTACCCATTCTTCTTAAAAGCATTATTCTTCCTGATAAAATAAATCTCTCTTCACTATCTATTTTATCAAAGTTTTTTGTTATATAGTTCGAAGTAGTATTTGGCTCAAAAGTATAGGGATAAGGATTGATTCCTCTGCTTAAAAGTTCATTTAATTTTTTTATTCTCTCTACGTTAAATTCATTGGCATCTTGCATTATTTCTTGTAAGTTATTTAATTCTACATAATCATTGTACATATATAATAGTACCACCTTTCAATTTTGCTTTTTAATTTCTCATAACTTATATGAATCTAAATAACACCTCATTATAGTGTTTTCTAGTAGACTCAGTTACGTTACTTTCGTCCATTATTATATTTTTGCAAAATAAAAACTCTCACCTCCAAGACAATAGTCTTGGGGACGAGAGTTTGGTAAGTTCAACTTCGTGGTACCACCCCAGTTTATTAATATGTCACCATATTAACCTTTTCAAGTACGGCTTTACAATAAAATATATTAAGCTTATACCCTAGCTCTATAACGGGAGCACCCGTTACACCATCTCTCTTCCTAAAGGAAACTTCTTTCTTTTTTAAGAAGCAACCTCACTTAAAGATAAACTCTAGTGAAGTAAAGATCCTGTGTAAAACTCCGAGGCTTTTTTCACCAAACTGTTTTTTGCTTTCTCTCACCATCTAAAGCTCTCTGTAAAAAAATTGAGTTTGATTACTCTTCTCTTCATAGTTTTATTGAGTATATTTTAATATACTCAAAATACAATGTCAAGAATTTTTAAAAAATTTATATTATCAATCGAGTATGAGATAGATATTTATTATTTAGCATTCTTGCTAAAATAGGATTGTTGGAAATTATTCATTTCCTAAGATCTTAAGATTATCATATTTAGTCTTAATTTTCTTCCATTGTTACCAATAGCATAGGCGTAGCCTTCGTCTTATCCATTCATCTAAATAAATAATTCTAAATTATCTGCAGAAGAAAACCCTCGATATTTCTATCGAGGGTTTCATGGTGAAGGTGATAATTACAATTAAAGTAACATCATAATTTGTTTTAGGTAAACATCCCTTAAACAACATGTTTATTATAACTATTTCATTGATTTTATAACACCTTCAACAATTGTATCCATATCTGTCAAATTTCCTTCATTCATAGAAGATACAAGTGTAACTTTATCTTCTAGAACTGTCATTTCTCTCATTTTATCTAGGAACTCACTCATCAAAGTTCCAGACTTACATGCCCATGAGCCATTTTCAATTATTGCAAAAGTTCTCTTTTGAAGGTTAAGAGCCTTCATATCCATAAGATAATTATGCATAGGTGGGTAAATACCAAGGTTATAGGTTACAGAAGCTAAAACTACGTGGCTAACTCTAAAGGTTTCTGAAATCAGTTCAGATACATGAGTGCTTGAAACGTCATACATAACTACATTTTTCATTCCCTTTTCTACAAATTTAGTAGCTAAGGCAGTAGCTGCAGCTTCGGTATTACCATACATTGAAGCATAAACTATCATTACTGCTTTTTCTTCTGGTTCATATCTACTCCATTTATCATACTTATCAATAAGATATCCAAGATCTGTACGCCAAACTGGACCATGTAGTGGGCAAATCATTTTAATATCTAGTCCACTTGCCTTTTTTAACAATGCTTGAACATGTGGTCCATACTTTCCAACAATATTTGTATAATATCTTCTAGCGTCATCAATCCAATCACGGTCAAAGTCAACCTCATCATTAAATAGCTTACCATCTAATGCTCCAAAAGATCCAAAAGCATCAGCTGAAAAAAGAACACCATTTGTAGTATCAAATGTAACCATAGCTTCTGGCCAATGTACCATTGGTGCAGCTACAAAAGTTATCTCATGCTTTCCAAAAGATTTTACGTCTCCCTCTACAACTTCCTCCATTCTACCATCAATTTCGAATCCAAATTGTCTCATTAGGAGAAAAGATTTCTCTGTACTTATAATCTTAACATCAGGATAACGCAATATTATTTCTTCAATAGCAGCCCCATGATCCGGTTCCATATGATTTATTACTAAATAATCTAATGGCCTACCATTTAAAACAGCTTGTATATTTTCTAAAAACTGTCTACAAATTGACCAATCTACAGTATCAAATAGCACAGTTTTTTCATCTAATAGTAGATATGAATTATATGAAACTCCTCTTGGAATTGGATGAACGTTTTCAAAAAGAGCTAGACGCCTATCATTTCCACCTACCCAATAAAGGTCTTCAGTTACCTTTCTAACACAAAACATAAATTACTCCTCCTTTTTATTGTAAAAAACTTAAAATTTCTGCTATAGAATTAGACCTCTATAAAACTATCTTTTTCTTCACCGCAATCTGGGCAAATCCATTCTTCTGGAAGAGCTTCAAATAGAGTTTCTGGTGATATCTCATTTTCTATATCGCCTATGGCTGGATCATATTCATAGCCACATCCATTACAAACATATCTCTTCCAATTAGGAACAACCTTTTTAGGAACATACTTTTTCATTTTCTTCATAGGAGGTGCTTCCTTTTTTGGTTCTCCGTTATCCAAAGCATCTGTTAATAATGGCATTATTTCTAGTAAGTCTCCAACAATACCATAGTCTGCATTCTTAAATATTGGAGCATTAGGATTATTATTAATAGCAACTATGGTAGTAGCATCCTTTATACCCTTTAAATGTTGACCAGCACCTGATATACCACATGCTATGTAGAGATTTCCATTAAATTTTTGACCTGACATTCCAACATAACGATTTAGCGGTAAGTATTTTAAGGTTTCAGCTACAGGACGAGATGATCCAATTGCTGCACCAACTTGAATAGCTAAAGCTTTAGCAAGCTCCATATTTTTTTCTTCTCCAATTCCCTTACCTACACTGACAACACGCTCTGCCTTAGATATTGGAGTATTTATATCAATACCAACAGTAAAATCATAGCCATCTGCTTTCAATGCTTCTACAAGCTTAGCAACTCTTTCCTCTGCTGTTCCATCTTTCATAATCATTTTCTTACGAGCACCAGTGACTCCACCAGCTGAACCTTTTTTAGCTCTATTCTCATTTTTAGGCATCTTTCCAATTATATGAGATGCAATTACCATTCTTTGAATTTCATTTGTTCCTTCATAAATAGTACAAATTTTCGCATCACGATATGCTCTTTCTACATCCATTCCTTTAAGGTAACCAGTTCCTCCAAAGATTTGTAATGCATCATTTACAACTTCTAAGCATATATCAGACGCATATTGTTTAGCCATAGCAGCTTCCATAGAATAAGGCTCATGATTTTCCTTAAGTTCAGCAGCACTATATACTAGAAACCTAGCCGCCCTTAGCTTAGTTGCCATATCAGCTAATTTAAATGAAATTACCTGTTGTTGACATATAGGCTTTCCAAATTGTATTCTTTCTTTTGAATATTCTAAAGCATTTTCATAAGCTCCTTGAGCTATACCTAAAGCTTGAGCTGCAATCCCTATACGACCGCCATCTAATGTTCCCATAGCTATTTTAAAGCCTTGTCCTTCTTCACCTAATAAGTTTTCTTTAGGTACTTTAACATTATTAAATACTAATTCAGCAGTTGCAGAAGAGCGAATTCCCATCTTGTCGTAATGATCACCAAATGTAAATCCTTCCCATCCTTTTTCAACTATAAAGGCACTTATACCTTTAACTCCTATACCTGGAGTAGTTACAGCAAATACAACATAAGTATCTGCCTTATCTGCATTAGTTATAAAAATCTTTCCACCATTTAAAATATAATAATCTCCTTCTAGTTCAGCAGTAGTTTCAGTTCCACCAGCATCACTACCAGCGTTTGTCTCAGTTAAACCAAAAGCACCAATCTTTTCCCCTTTTGCTAGCGGAATCATGTATTTTTGCTTTTGTTCTTCAGTTCCATATGCAAAAATTGGATATGTTCCTAAAGAAACATGAGCTGATAAAATTACACCTGTACCACCATCTACTCTAGAAAGTTCTTCAACAGCAATGGCATAACTAAGTATATCTAGACCTAATCCACCATATTTTTTAAGATACGGAGTACCCAATACCCCCATTTTACCTAACTTTTCTATAGCCTCAGTTGGAAACTTACTTTCTTGATCCAACATAAATGCTTGTGGCTTTACCTCTGTCTCTGCAAATTCTCTGATTTTTACACGAAAAGTTTCGTGTTTTTCTGTAGTCTTAAAAAACATAAATTTACCTCCTTTAATTTAGTGTTTTATTTTAATTTTTACAAATTTTATTAATAGAACTTATAAAAATTTATAATCTTTAATTTAGAAAGTACAATATACTTACAATACAAGTTGAAACTAAAATTGTTTATATGACTTTCTAATAATTAAATTAATTATGTAATTCAATTTATTTGTTAATAATTATTATTATAAAACTTATAATTTCTATTGTCAAATTTTTACGCAAATTTATTATAATTACCTTAATTAATACTATTTTCTACTACATAAAAATATATCTAAAATATCCTATTCTTCGGTCTTTTTCAAAATATTTATGACTATTTTGATACTATGACCTCTGCTGGCTTCTGACAGTTCAGCCATACATCACTGTATAGATTGTTACTTCTAAATACATATCCATAACGTATCTGTCAGCTCTCCCCAGGTAAGACCGTAATCTTTCACTCCATATATCTGCTACATTTACACTGTCTGTTTCGAATAGTTTCTGGCTTTAGTTTGTATAGCAACCTTACCCACAGACATATGCCTTATATGTAGTTTCTGTTCGTCAGACCAGAGTTTCTCCGCCGACTTTCTTCAGGTTCCACGTCACCATGGACACCTTTGTCTTAAACTATGCACTTGTCACTATCAATCCATGCTTAGGATTTTCGCCTATTAAATTACACCAATGCGAGCACAATATAAAAAGCACCAAGATAATTTCTTGGTGCTTGAATTAATTTATTTTATTATGATAGTGGACTTTACTCTTCTAAAACTTTAACATTATCATCTCCAAAAATTTCTCTCAGTTTAGATGTAGTTTCATAATCATTATTAAGCCAACTATTTTTATTTATAAGATATCTTTTCTTCGTATTAGCAGCAAATAAGTAAGTTGGTGCTGAACCAAATTCACCCATAAAATTGTCTCTTATAAGCTTCATTGCACTATTTAGCTTGCTATCATCTTCAACCCTTATATATATCTTATCCGTACTCACTTTAACTAATGGCGATATTTTCTCACATAATATTTTAGGTTGTTCTTCCTCTTCCAGTGCTATACGTCCTTCCACAGTGACTATTTCATCTTCCTCAATAAATTCTCTGCAAGCTGAAAATGTCTTTGGAAATATGACTAGTTCTATGGTTCCAAATAAATCCTCTAAGGTCGCAAAGGCCATAGCCTGATTATTTCTTGTAATTTTTTTAGAAATGGATGTTAAAAGTCCACCTAAAATTACTTTTTGTTTATCCTTTATCTTTGAAACTCTCTCGCTAATAAGTCCTTCTACACCTATACTTCCATCTTCTAGGGTATCTGCTAAAACTAAGTCTGATATCTTGTGAGTGGTTACATGTTTTAAAGTCTTCTCATAATCATCTAGTGGATGGCCTGATAAATATATTCCTGTCATTTCTTTTTCCATAGCTAATAAATACTTTTTATTAAATTCCTGAATTTCTGGATAAACTATCTTAAAGGCACTATCTTCATCATCAGCTCCTTGAAATAGACTGATTTGTCCTGGGACATTTCTCTTTCTTTCATTGTTTATTCCATCTAAAATTTTCTCAAATACAGCTATTAATTTAGATCTGTATACTCCTAAACTATCAAAGGCTCCAACTTTTATAAGGCTCTCTACAGCTCTCTTATTTACTGCTCCAGAATCAATCTTGTTACAAAAATCGCTAAAGCTCTTAAATTTTCCTTTTTCCTCACGTCTTTCCACTATTGATTCTATAACATTTACTCCAACATTTTTTATAGCTGAAAGACCAAATCTTATAGTATTACCTTGTACTGTAAATTTACTAAAGCTTTCATTTATATCTGGTGGAAGTACTTTTATTCCTATTTCTCCTGCAAACCTAATGTAGTATGCTACCTTTTCATTGTTTCCCATTATACTATTAAGCATGGCAGCTATAAATTCTGCTGGGTAATAATACATTAAATATGCTGTTTGATATCCAACTACTGCATAAGCTGCAGCGTGACTTTTATTAAAAGCATAGGATGCAAAATCCATCATCTGATCAAATATCTTATTAGCTGCTTCTTCTGTAATTCCATTTCGAATACATCCAGGTACTACAATCTTCCCTTCTTCATCTACTATTCCATGAACAAAGTTTTTTCTCTCTTCTTCCATGACCTTATGTTTCTTCTTCGACATGGCACGTCTCACAAGGTCACTTCTCCCCAGGGAATATCCTCCAAGATCTCTAACTATTTGCATTACTTGTTCCTGATACACCATTACCCCATATGTCACATCCAGTATTACTTCTAATTGTGGAGTTACATACTCTACTTTGTCTGGATTTCTTTTTCCTTCAATGTATTTTGGAATTTCTGCCATTGGACCTGGTCTATAAAGACTTATTCCTGCTATGATATCCTCAAAGCAGTCTGGTTTTAGATCTCTCATGAAGGAAGTCATTCCTGCAGATTCTAACTGGAATACACCTACTGTTTTTCCTTCTCCAATCATCTGATAAACCTTTGAATCTCCAAAGTCTATATGATCTATATCTATTTTTACACCTTGATTTTCCCATATATTCTTAATAGCTTCATCCATTACTGTAAGGGTTCTTAATCCTAGGAAATCCATCTTTAAAAGTCCTAATTCCTCTAATGTACCCATGGTAAACTGAGTTACTATCATACCTTCATTCTTTTGTAATGGAACATATTCTACTAAAGGATGGGATGCTATAACTACTCCAGCAGCATGGGTAGATGAGTGTCTTGGTAACCCTTCTAAATCTCTAGCTACATCTATAAGTTCACGTACTCTCTCATCTACATCATAAAGTTCTTGTAGCTCACTATTCATCTCCAATGATTTATCTATAGTTATATTTAATACTGAAGGGATCATCTTTGCAATTTTATCTACCTCAGCATAGGAATAATTCATTGCTCTTCCTACATCCCTGATACATGCCCTTGGTGCCATTGTTCCAAAGGTAATTATCTGTGATACATTATTTTCTCCATACTTATCAACTACGTAATCAATTACCCTTTGACGCCCTTCATAGCAAAAGTCTGAGTCAATATCAGGCATACTTACTCTTTCTGGATTAAGAAATCTCTCAAAAAGCAAAGCATACTTTATTGGATCTATTTTGGTTATTCCCAAGGTATAAGCAACTATAGCTCCTGCTGCTGAACCTCTTCCCGGTCCTGTCGGAATTCCATTTTCATTAGCATATTTTATAAAATCCCAAACAATTAGAAAATAATCAACATATCCCATTTTCTTGATTATTCCTAACTCATAATCTAATCTATCGCACAGAAGTTTTCCTTCTTCATTTTCTTCTCTTATTTTATTTACTTTTTCTTCATCCAATACTCCATTTAAAGCTGAGAATACTTCATATCTTTCAATAAGTCCCTTATAGCAATTTCCTCTAAGATATTCAAAGGGATCTACCCCCTCAGGCAAAGGGAATTTAGGTAACTTAGATTCATGAAATTTATAATCGAAATCACACCTTTCTGCTATCTTTAGCGTGTTTTCCATAGCCTCTGGTATATAAGAAAAAGTCTCATACATTTCTTCAGGTGACTTAAGATAAAATTGATTTGAAGGATATCTCATCCTAGTTTTATCTTCTACGGTCTTACCTGTTTGAATACAAAGTAATACATCGTGTGATTTACTATCTTCTTCATTTATATAGTGAGTATCATTAGTACATACTAATGGAATATCACATTCCTTAGACAACTCTAATAACATTTCATTCACTTGCAACTGCTGGGAAATTCCATGGTATTGTAATTCTAAATAAAAATCATCTTTAAATATTTCCTTATATTTTAAAGCAACTTCCTTGGCCTTTTCTTTATTATCTCTAAGTAAATTTTTTTGAACCTCACCACCTAAGCAAGCACTAGTAGCAATTAATCCTTCACAATTTTCCTTTAAAAATTCATAGTCTACTCTTGGTTTATAATAAAACCCCTCTATAGAAGCAGTAGATACTATTTTCATTAGGTTTTCATAACCTACCTTATTTTTAACTAACAAAACTAAGTGATAGGTATCATTGTCCTTTTGAGGTTCTTTAATGTACATTGATTTTCCTGCCACATATATTTCACATCCAATTATAGGTTTTATCCCATTTTCTATAGCTTCTTTATAAAAATCTACTGCACCGTACATAGTTCCATGATCAGTAATAGCAATAGCTTTCATACCTAATTCCTTAGTTCTTTTAATAAGTTTAGATATTTTCCCTGAACCATCTAAGAGACTATACTCTGTATGCACATGCAGATGTACAAAATCCTTCATATTTTCACCCCCTGCATCCTTTGTAACAATACTAATTTCTTTTAAAATACTTATTTTTATATTATTTTTCTAACTTACCTCTTACTATTAATCTGTCCTTACCATCATAAGTACATGTTACAAGGGTTATTGTTGCATCCTCACTTTTATCTAAAACATAGGTGTCTTCTGGAGCAACTGTAAAGCTCTCTGTAACTTTATAAGTAAATGTTTTATCATGATTAGATACTAGTATATTATCATTAACTTCTAATTTGTTTAGTCTTAGAAAAAATTCTCCTGTATCATAGTTTCTATGTCCTGCTAGTGCAAAGTTACCCTCTTCCCCTGGCATAGCAGTATCCTTAAAATGTCCTACTGCATATTTTATTATTTCATCCTCAGTACCTTCTGCTACTACTACTTTCAAATTTATTTTTGGTATTTCTAAAACTGCAATTGGATTTACCATATCTATATAAGGAAGTTTTTCTTCCTTACTTTTCTCGTTTTTTTCATGATTAACTTCTTGCTTTTCTTCTGATACAAATTTGTCATAAAGCTGATCTTGAACTTTTTTTGTTTCCCACTTTCCTTTAAAAGCAAACAGTAATAATCCAATCCCCACTAAAATTAAAAGTATACTTATAATGTTTCTAATCTTCCCCTTCATTAAAACACCTCTTTACTTAAAATTATAAACTATTAAGTAATTATACACACATATGTTTTGTAACATTCTCAAAAATGGAATGCCTTACATAATTAATCTTTTTAGCCCTAGTAATTAAACTATAAAACTGATCTAAAAAGTAATGATTTTGAGACATTCCATTATAAACAGAGTTCTTTTTATCTTTAAAATAATACTTTATTTAATAATAGTCAGCCACTTTAGAAACCTCAATATAGGGCTTAATTTTACCTAAAACTTCATTAATATGATATGGATGTATCTGATATTCATTCATGTCATCTACAGAATCAAATCTAGTTATAAGACATACATCAAAAGATCTATTCGTATGAAGCTCATCTATTCCTACTTCTATCTCCTTAAGCTCAGGTATTTTTCCTTCCATAGCTTTAAGAGTATTTGCTACAAACTTTACGTTTTCCCTTGTATTTTCTTTTAACTTAAATAAAACCACATGTGTAAACAACTTTTTACCCCCTATACATTAACCTATTTTATTTAATTATTTTTTAGTACCTTGGCTGATAGCATAGCCTTCGCCATAATCTCTTTATTTTGATTATACATTGTTACTTCTACCTTTGAATAATATCTTCCTCTATCTATTACTTCAGAATATACATCAATTATCCTACCCATTTGAACTGGTTTAGTAAAATAAGATGTGAAACTATCTATAGCTACATTTGTAATACCATTTTGTCTTAATACCATAGTTCCCATAGTTGATAAAAGCATATTTAATGCATTCCATGATGCAGTACCTATAGAGTCAAGCATTTCAGGCACAATTTCTCCCCAGAAATGCATCTTATTCTTACTAGACTCAAATTCAAAATTCTTTAAAATTAAATCATCCATAGTATGACCTACATGAGGCTGTCTTGTAACTATTTGTAATGCCTTTATTACATCTCCTCTGGAAATTATACCTATTAATTTCTTTTTATATACCACTGGGCATATTTGAATTCCATCCCAAGCCATGATATGTGCTGCATAGGCAACCGTACTTGTAGGGTTTAACACAATAGGATTCTTTGTCATAATGGTATTTACGATTTCATTGTCATCATGATTATTTATTTGAGTTATACTTACAAGACCTATAACTCTAGATTCCTCATCTAAAACTGGAAATCTTTCATGCCTAGTTTTCTCTGATAATTCTTTTAATGCTTTAATCTTGTCCCATACATTTAAGTATTCTGGATTTTTATCCATAACATCTTCTACTAATACAATTTCCTTCTTAACATTATTTTCATATATGGCCTTATTTATCATGCTTGCAACAGTAAATGTATCATAGGTACAGGATATTACAGGCAAATTTGTTTTATCTGCTAGAGTCTTTATTTCATCACTACATTGAAAGCCCCCAGTGATAAGCACAGCACATTGATTTTCAAGAGCTAGTCTTTGAGCTTTTTCTCTATTTCCTACTATAAGTAACGAACCTGGGCTTATGTATCTCTTAATGGTTTCAACTTCCATGGCTCCTATTATAAATCTTTCAAGAAAATTATTCTCTCCACCCTTACCACCAATTAAGGTTCCATCTACCATGTTTACAATTTCCCTAAAAGATATCTTGTCAATATTCTTTTTTTCTAACTTTTCTACTCTTACTGTGCCAACCCTAGGAATTGTATTGACAATTCCTATAGATTCACACTCTTTTATTGCTCTATATGCCGTTCCTTCACTGACACCTAATTTACTACTAATTCCTCTAACAGATATCTTAGTATTTATATCTAAGGATAGAATATATTTAATTATTTCTTCATGTTTTGACATGCCTATCTACCCTCTTTCCTAAGCTCATCAGCTATTTTTTCAATTCGTCTAAGACGATGATTTACTCCTGATTTTCCTACAGGCGGATTTAACATAGCTCCTAACTCCTTTAAGGATTCATCTGGGAAGGCAAGCCTCAATTTAGCTACTTCCTTTAAATTTTTAGGTAGCCTATCAAGTCCAATTTCACTTTCAATAAGCTTTATACTTTCCACCTGTCTTACAGCTGCATTAACAGTTTTACTAAGATTTGCAGTTTCACAGTTAACAATTCTATTTACATTATTTCTCATTTCCTTCATGATTCTTATATTTTCAAGCTCTAATAATGCATTATGTGCACCTATTATATTCAAAAGATCTACTATTTGCTCTCCCTCTTTTAAATATATTACAAAACTATTTTTCCTTTGTATTACTTTAGAATTAAGCTTATAACTGTTAATAAGATCACTAAGTTCATTGGCATAATCTTGATCATGAGTTACAAACTCTAGATGGTAAGTTTTCTCTGGGTTACTAATACTTCCTCCCCCTAAAAAAGCTCCCTTTATATATGCTCTTTTACAATTTTCATTTTTTATAACTTCACTAGGTACTCCGTAGTGTATATTAAATAAGCCATCCTTTTCTATTATTCCCAATTCTTGAAGGAGTCCCTTTACATCTACTTCTTCTGGTATTAAAACCATATATATATTATTTTTCTTTAACGAATTGCTTTTCTTTACTAATAATTTAGTGTGAATATCATAGAAATCTTTTAAATTCTTAAAAATCCATCTTGCTATAGCTGGATTTTCAGTTACTATCTTAAAAGTAATAGATCTATTAAATCCAAAACCCAATGTTCCACTTGACTTCATTATAGCTGATAATTGGGCAGCTATTTCATCTTTAGATAATTCACTATTTCTACATACTTCATTTTTTACCTTTAGTGAAAATGACATTTCTCTACTCCCTATCCTTTTTTTCTCTTCTTAATCTCTGTGATAAATATATATATTCAAAAATTCTTTTCTCATCATTAATCATTTTTTTCTTTAATATAGTTTCTATAAGTATTTTAGCCAGTTTATCCTCATCATGTCTTATGAGTTCTTTTTTAATCTTTATCATATCAAATTCTATATATTTTACATTTAGCTTATCTTTGTCACCATGGTCAAGTTGAACAAAGGTTGAGCCTTTTTGTAAGTATCTTTCTTTTATATTTTCTTCTTCCTTTGAGAGTCCTTTATTTACAATAGCATAATCAATAGGCATACCTTGGCAATGTTTCATTATAGCTCTTATATGATCTTGAACACTAAAGTTATCACTCTCACCTGGTTGAGTCATTATATTTGATACATAAATCTTTAATGCTTTAGTGGACTTTACAGCCTCTCTTATATCACCTACCATTAGATTAGGGATTATACTAGTATACACACTTCCTGGACCTAATATAACCGCATCAGCATCTCTTATAGCATCAACGGCCTCTTGAACTCCCTTAGCATCTTTAGGCTCTATAAATACTCTATCTATAGGTGATTTTCTATTTAAGCTCTCAGTAGGTATTGAGGATTCACCTTTTATTATGTCTCCATTTTTTAGTTTTGCATATAATTGCACATTTTCTAGAGTAACAGGCAGTACTTTTCCTGTTACTGCTAAAACCTCACTAGTTTTTTTAATAGCCTCTAAAAAATTATCGGAAATCCCATTCATAGCAGCTAAGAATAAATTACCAAAACTTTGATTTTCTAAAGAACCATCCTTAAATCTATACCTAAAGAGCTGTTCCATCAAAGGTTCAGTATCTGCTAAAGCTATTATGCAGTTTCGAATATCTCCTGGTGGTAGCATTCCTAAATCTTGCCTCAATACTCCAGAACCACCTCCATCATCAGCCACTGTAACTACTGCGGTTATATTAGTGGTATATCTTTTTAGTCCGCTAAGCATATTGGAGAGCCCTGTTCCGCCTCCAATAACTACCACCTTAGGACCCTTTACTAATATACTATTTTTAAAAAAATCATCGTCAAAATTTTTCTTTCCCATAGAAAAATTCAACGCTTCAAACTTTATTATATCTATTACTTTTTTAGTATACTTCTCTAAACTTATATAGGTCAATACGCACCCTAAAACTAGTATCGCTACTAAAAATATTTTAATAGAAATACCTTCACCCCATCTTCTTATAAGCTCAATTATAGAGTAAGAAATTAAAAATACACCTAAAATAATTTGACATATCCACCTCTTAATTCCCACACCAGGCATTAACCCGTCCTTAAGCTTCATCGCTTTCCAGCTCCTCTACTTACATCCTCATTTATATCTCTATGATCTATAGTTACACTATTACCATTATGATTTAAAGTCTCATATACTTTATTTGCAATAGCTACAGAACGATGTCTACCTCCTGTACAACCAATAGCAACAATCAATTGTCTTTTTCCTTCTATTTTATAATTAGGGATTAAAAATTTAAGCATATCTATAAATTTTTCTACAAATTGCTGTGTTTCAACTTTAGATAATACATAATCTTTTACCGGCTTATCTAGGCCGCTAAAAGGCTTTAGATCAGCAATATAATATGGATTAGGAATAAATCTTACATCCATAACTAAATCCGCATCTAAAGGTATTCCATATTTAAATCCAAAGGATATTACATTAATAAGTAAAGGACTTTCAATTTGACCTTCATCTCCATAGGCCATAGTTATTTCTTCATTTAGCTCTTTATTAGTTAATTTTGATGTGTTTATTATTTTACTAGCCCTTTCCCTTATTCCTTTTAGTTTTTTCTTTTCTATACTTATACCATTAATAATCCTTCCATCTGGTGCAAGAGGATGTTTTCTTCTTGATTCTTTATATCTTTTAACTAAGGTTTCATCTGTAGCTTCAAGGTATAATACTTCATATAGATAACCTTCTTTATCAAGAGTGGACAAACTACCTAATAAGTCATCAAAAAATGTTCTCCCTCTAATATCTACTACTATGGCAATTTTATCTATTTTACCTTCAGTTTTAAAGCATACTTCAGCAAATTTTATTATAAGGGTTGGTGGTAAATTATCTACACAGTAAAACCCTAAATCCTCAAGTGATCTTATTGCTTGTGTCTTACCTGCTCCTGACATACCTGTAACTATCAAAAATTTCATTCTATCACACCTCTTTTGCATATTTAATTCCAGTAAAACTTTTAAATTTAATCTTATATTAATTTAAAATTATACTTCTTTTAAATTAATATTTTTAATAAAAATTAACACTAATATCTATATATTATACACATTAATTATATCATATAGTAATTTATATTACTAAAAAAGATATAGGATAAATATTTATTTATCCTATATCTTTCACATAAAACTTTAAAAATTAACAATATTATTTTTATATTTACTTATTCTATAGACTCAATTAATGATTTAAATCCAGGTAAGGCATTTTCTATAGTACTATAAGCTACACAATAAGCAATTCTAATATATCCTGGACAAGCAAAAGAAGTTCCAGGAACTATTAAAATATTATATTTTTTTGCCATATTACAGAATTCAATATCGTTCTCTATAGGTGATTTAACAAATAAATAGAAAGCACCTTCTGGTTTTATACAATTATATCCATAAGAAGTAAGTTCACTATAAAGTAGTTCTCGATTTTTATTATAAAAATCAATATTTACTTTATCATCTAAACATCTAGCTATTACTCTTTGGAAAAGTGATGGTGCATTTACATATCCTAAAATACGAGTAGCTACATTAGAAGCAGATACAACATTTTCAAAATCGGATACTTCATTTTGAATAACTAAATATCCAATTCTTTCTCCTGGTAATGAAAGAGATTTACTATAGGAATATCCAACAATTGTATTATCATAGTACTTTGTTAAATATGGCACTTGAATGTTATCGTATACAAGCTCTCTATAAGGTTCATCTGATATTAAATATATGTCAGTTCCCAATTCCTTTTGTTTTTCTTTTAAGATATTAGTAAGTTTTATAATAGTCCCTTCTGAATAAACAACACCTGTAGGATTGTTTGGAGAGTTAATTATAACAGCTTTAGTCTTATCCGTAATTTTACTTTTAAACTCATCTAAATTAGGTTGAAAATCTGTAGTGTTTGGTGATACTACTACAAGCTTTCCATCATAGTTAGCTGCATAACTTCTATATTCACCAAAATAAGGTGCAAATACTACTACTTCATCTTCTGGGTTTAAAAGAGTTTTAAAAATCACGTTTAAACCACCTGCTGCACCTACAGTCATAACTATATTCTTTTCTGTAAAACTTGTATCAAATTTTTTGTTAATTGAGTTAGCAATAGTTTCTCTAACATCCTCATATCCTGAGTTACTCATGTAACCATGAACCATAGTATTAGGTTCATTATTTAAAATATCTATAATTGCCTCCCTTACAGTGCTTGGCGGTTCAAGATTTGGATTTCCTAAGCTGAAATCATAAACATTTTCTGCACCATAAATTGATGCGAGTCTTTTACCTTCTTCAAACATAGCTCTGATTAATGAACTACCATTAACATAATCCACCATTTTTTTTGAAATCATATCCCCATCTCCCTATTTTTTATATTAGGTTAAACTATCTTCACCTATAACTCTAACTTCAGTGTGTAATTCAACCTTAAATTTTTCATAAACTTTAGCTTTTACAACTTCAATAAGATCTAAAATATCCTTTGACGTTGCATTGCCTCTATTTATGATAAATCCTGAATGTTTTTCAGATACCTGCGCGTCCCCAACGCTAGTACCCTTTAATCCTGAATCTTGAATAAGCTTACCTGCAAAATATCCCTCGGGTCTTTTAAATGTACTTCCTGCTGATGCATATTCTAAGGGTTGCTTACTTTTTCTTCTTTCTGCTAGATCATCCATTCTTTCCTTGATCAAAGCTTTATCTCCATGAGACAATCTCATTCTTGTTTCCAGAACTATATATCCATACTTTAAAATTGCACTATTCCTATATCCAAATTCTAGTTCTTCTTTACTTAATTCTCTAATGTTCCCCTCATTATCAATTACTAATGAACTTTCAATTACCTTTGCCATTTCTCCGTCATAGGCACCTGCATTCATTGCAGTAGCACCTCCAATAGATCCTGGTATCCCAGACGCAAATTCTAGCCCTGATAAACTATTCTTTAAAGCCTGATCTGCAACTGAATATAACTTAGCTCCACATTGTGCAGATATTAAATTTTCATCTACTACTATTTTATTTATGTGTCCTAGTTTTATGACTACTCCTCTTATTCCTCCATCTCTTATTATGAGATTAGATCCATTTCCTAATATGAAATAATCCACCTTATTTTCCTTGCATATTTTAATTAATTCTTTAACCATTTCATAATTAGAAGGGTAAACTAATAGGTCAGCTGGTCCACCTACCTTAAAAGAAGTATGATTCTTCATTAGTTCATCTATTTTTACATTTTCATTCCCTGCTACATCTAAAACACTTCTTACAAAACTATCCTTTAATTTCATTGTATACCTCTTACTATATTATTATATATTAAGTATAAAATACTTAGGTTATATATATCAACAGTTATTACATATTTCTTTCATTTTAAGTATACTATCCTACTAATAGTATAAACACTCTAATTCAATATTTTATGCTGACATATGGTTATTAACTATTTTTCTTAAAATAATTAATTATACTTTCAGTAGCTTTCCCATCCATAGAAGGTGTAGCCATTAACTCTTCATAGGTAGCCTTTTTTATATTTTCAATACTACCAAATTTTTTTAGAAGTTCACGCCTTCTCTTTTCTCCTATTTTAGGTATTTCATCTAATATAGAAAATAAAGTACGTTTATCTCTTAAGGTTCTATGATATGTAATGGCAAATCTATGAACTTCATCCTGAATCCTAGTTATTAAAAGCATGGCCTTGGAAGATGGCTTTAACAGAATTTCTTTATTTTTATAAATAAGTCCTCTTGTTCTATGCTTATCGTCCTTCACCATACCACATACAGGTATATTAATATTTAACTCCTCCAATACTTGAAGTGCTATATTAATTTGTCCCTTTCCACCATCCATCATAATCAAGTCAGGAAAAATAGAAAACTTACCCGACTTAAAGTCCATACCATTATTATTTATCTTCCTTATTTCTTCTAATCCATGTGTAAATCTTCTTATTAATATTTCTCTCATAGAGCCATAATCGTCTGCACCTTCTACCGTTTTAATTTTAAATCTTCTATAATCACTATTTTTAGCTACTCCATCTTGAAATACTACCATGGTTCCTACGGAATCCATTCCCATGATATTAGATATATCATAGGCTTCAATTCTAATAGGCATATCTTCAATCCCAAGAACCTCTTGAATTTCAGAAAGTGCCACATTATTAAGTTCCTTGTCTACTTTATGTTTAATCTTAAACATTTCGAGAGCATGGCTAGCGTTTTTTTCTACCATATCAAGTGTCTTTCTCTTTTCTCCTTTATGTGGAACCTTTATAGTCACTCTATATTCCTTCTTTATAGATAACCATTGCTCTAAGATATCAATTTCATCACAATGACTTACATATACAGTCTTAGGTATAAAAGCAGTTCCTCCATAAAAGTTTTTAATAAATTCCTCTATGACATAGGCAGGCTCTTCTCCACCTGTATTGTCTAAAATAAAATCTTCTCTTCCAACAATTTTACCATCTCTTAAAAAGAATATCTGAATACAACTATCTTTTTCATCTTGAGAAATACCTATAAAATCTTCATTTTCAAAATTATTACTAATAATCTTTTGCTTTTCATTTATTTTATCTATGGCTATCAACTTATCTCTTAAAGAAGCTGCTCTTTCAAAATCTAAATTTTCTGCTGCTTCTTCCATTTCAGTCTTAATCTTACTAGTAATCTTTGTATCCTTCCCTGTAAGTAAATCCACCACATCATTGATAATTTTTTTATATTCCTCTTTAGAAATTAATCCTTCACATGGTCCACTACATAATTTTATATGATAGTTAAGACAAACCCTTGTTTTAGGCCCATTTTCCTTTATAACTCTTCTACATGTTCTAAGAGAAAATACCTTCTTTATAAGTTCATTTATAGTATATACTGCACTTCCATCCGTATATGGTCCAAAATATTTAGATGAATCATTTCCATAATTTCTTGTAACTAATACCCTTGGAAATTCTTCATTAGTAATTTTAATAAAAGGAAAATATTTATCATCTTTTAGCAAAATATTATATTTAGGACTATACTTTTTTATTAAATTACATTCTAGTATTAAAGCTTCTACTTCAGAATCTGTAACTATATACTCAAATTCACTTATATTCTTAACCATAGCTCTAACTTTTTCACTATGATTTTTAGAATTCTGAAAGTATTGTCTTACTCTATTTTTAAGATTTTTTGCTTTTCCTACATATATTACTTCTCTCAAAGAATTTCTCATTAAATAAACTCCAGGATTGTCTGGAAGATTTTTTAGATGATACTCAAAATCAAACATTAAATCACCTCACTTCTCATCCAAAAGTTGTTTCATCTTTAGTATAATACTTATTGAGCTTCACTTTTAATGCAATGATTAATACTCATAAGGTATATTATATAATTATATTTCAAAAGTTTTAATATTAATTTGTACTAAAATAAGATTTCATAAGCTCCTTTGCCATAGCGCTGGCATTAAAGCTATCATTTCCACCTTCTTCTGCAATTATAGCAAAGGCTATTTCTGGGTCATCATAACCTGCAAAACCTATAAACCAAGTGTGTGGCTCCTTATCTCCAGAGTCATGGTCTGCAGTTCCAGTCTTTCCTGATACTTGAACGTTCCATAACTTTGCTGCCTGACCAGTTCCCTCATTGACTACAGCTTTCATATATTCCTTTAGCAATGCTGCATTTTCAGGAGTTGTAACTGTAGCTGCTTCCTTTTGTTCATAGCTTTTAACTACTTTCCCTTCCGGACTTATGATTTCCTTTACTACATTAGGTTCCATCATTACACCATTATTAGCTATAGTACTAGCTACTAGTGCCATTTCTATTGGACTTGCTAGTACTCCACTTTGTCCTATACCACTTTGAGCTATATTACCAACCTCATCACTTTTATATTTTGGGAAAATACTATTATCAATGGTAAGAGTTTCTGATGGAATATCTTTATTAAAGAAGAACTTTTCTGATGTTCCCTTTAAATTATCATTTCCAAGTTCCATAGCTAAGGTACCAAATACCACATTACTAGACTTTAAAAAAGCTGTTCTAAGTCCAATGCTTCCATAAGCATACCCTTTGTAGTTTTCTAGGTATTCACTTTCATTAAAACTAATTTTCCCCTCATCATTAAAGGTCCTATTGGTTATATCCGACATATTCTCCAAAGCACTTATGGCTGTAATAACTTTAAAGGTTGAGCCTGGTGGGTAAAGACCTGAAACTGCTCTATTCAAGAAAGGTGTATCCTCTTGTTGTGACAGTTTTTCAAAGTCTTCTTGTATTGTATTTGCATCAAAACTTGGTTTTGACACCATAGCAAGAACCTCTCCTGTCTTAGGATTTAATGCTACTATTGATCCCTTTCTATTACCTAAAACCTCAAAGGCTCTTTGTTGTAACTTAGAATTTAAGGTAGTCACTACATGATTTCCAACTTTATTCTCATCCTTTTTGTTGGAAAATATATCCTTTATAGAATTTACTGATTGTCCTGAAAGTTCTTTATCAAACTTCTTTTCAATTCCACTAGCCCCATACTTAGCATCATTATAACCAACCACATGAGAAAAAGCTACTCCTCCAACATACTTTCTTGTTTGAGAAAACTCCCCTGTTTTTTCACCTGTAGTTAAAGGATTCATATCTCTGTCATAAATAGTTCCTCTAAGAACTCTATTTTTCTCCGCTTGATTTCTTTTATTATAAACACTATCCAAAGCTATTTGATTTTTAAATAATGTACTATAACTTATATAAGAGATTAGAGCAATAAATAATAACAGAAATACAATCATTACATTTTTTATGTTCTTTTGTAGATTATTCATAATTACTACTCTCCTCTGATATTTTTTGTATTATACCTAGTGAAAGATAACTTATCAGCATAGAACTTCCTCCATAACTAACAAAAGGCAAAGTTATTCCTGTAAGAGGTATAGCTCCAGTTACACCACCAATAATTACTAGTGTTTGAGATACCATCATAGTACTATATCCAACGGCTAATAATCTTGAAAATTTATCCTTTATGTAAAGTGCAGCTCTTATACATCTATAGAATAATAGAAAATTTAAAATTATAACTGCAAATCCAATAAGTAATCCTAATTCTTCGCATATAGCCGCAAATATAAAGTCAGATTCTACTACTGGAATATATCCTGGATATCCATTTCCAAGTCCTACCCCAAAAAATCCACCATTTGCTATAGCTATAAGGGATTGAACAAGCTGATGTCCTTCATCATATCCATACTTCCATGGGTTTCGCCATATCATAACCCTTATCTGAACATGATAAAATAAGTAATATCCTATGACACCACCAACTACAAATAACAGCAATGCTATTATTACATACTTTTTATTTGATGTAGCAATATAAAGCATAGTAAGTGCTATGGCAAAGAAAATTAGCGCTGAACCCAAGTCTGTTTGAGCTAACATAAATAGCAATGATATCATCATTACCATAGCAGGCTCTATTAAACTTATATATTTATATGAGCTTTCTTTCCTAAATCCAATTGCCTTTCCTATCTTAATCCAAAACTTCGAAGGCTTTTCATAATCCTTTAATGCTGAAGCAAGGTAAGCTACTAAGGCAATTTTCCCAAACTCAGAAGGTTGAAAACCGAACCCAAATAAATTTACCCAGTTTTTAGCTCCAAACTGTTCCTTTCCAAAAAAGGTACCCATGGACATAAATAATAATGTTATTATTAGATATAAATATTTGTACTTACTAAATCTTTTTAAATCTGGAAGTATTACAACTACTAATATAAACATAGTCATACCTAAAGCAAAAAATATAATTTGCTTAGCTGTTAAAAAACTTCTAGTACCTTCCGCTATATAACTACCTCCCGATATGGGTAAATCCAACCTATATATCATAGCAATCCCTATAACAGCAAGGATATTTGAAAATAATAATATAAATTTATCCCCATCTGGATAAAATCTTCTTATTACAAAGTGGGAATAACATAATAAACCACATATTATTGCTCCTATAAATATTGCACCCTTATCAATAGTTGGAGTTAGAATTGCTACATTAAAAAATAGTGCCATTACAAGCAAATAAGTAAATCTAAGCACTCTTTTTTCTTGTTTTATACCCTTCATACTTGCCTCCTAATAACTACATAAATTTAAAGGTAGCAGTTCCCACCTTTATTATATCCCCTGACTTTAATATAAGGGAATTCTTTATTCTAATATCATTAACCTTAGTTCCGTTAGTGCTCTCCAAATCTTCCAACACATACTCATTATTTCTTCTGAAAATTTTAACATGATGAGAAGAAACATATTTATCATCTAAGATTACTGTATTATCACTTTTTCTTCCCATAGTTAAGTTATCTACTATTGGTAGTATTCCTCCATTTTTTAGATTTGTATTTTCTCCAGCTACTATTATTTCTAGCCCAGAAGTAGCCTTTCTAGTTCTATTCCTTCTTTTACCCACTGATTTAGTATCTGTATACATTATTTTTAAAGCGTAGATTATAATAAAATAAACTATTGCTATTATTCCTAAATTCAATGCGAATTTTAAAATATTCATAAGCAAAACTCCTTTATACATATATAACATAACTAGCATCATTATAAATTATGATGCTAGTTATAAGTAATTATATCATCTTTTTTAGGTACTGTCCTGTATATGATTTAGAACATTTAATTACATCTTTAGGATTTCCTTTAACTATAATAGTTCCTCCTTGATCTCCACCTTCTGGTCCTAAGTCTATAATATAATCTGAACACTTTATTACATCTAAATTATGTTCAATTACTATTACAGTATTTCCTCCTTCTACAAGCCTTTGGAGAATTTTTATAAGTTTACTAACATCATCAATGTGTAATCCAGTAGTGGGTTCATCTAATATATACAAAGTCTTTCCTGTACTTCTTTTAGATAATTCATAGGCAAGCTTTATTCTTTGTGCCTCTCCGCCTGATAATGTGGTTGATGGTTGACCTAATCTTATATAGGATAATCCAACATCCATAAGAGTTTGAAGTTTACTACTTATACGAGGTATATTTTCAAAGAAAGCTAAGCCTTCCTCTACAGTCATATTTAAAACATCTGCAATAGTTTTTCCTTTGTATTTTACCTCTAATGTTTCTCTATTATATCTCTTTCCTTTACACACTTCACATTCAACATAGACATCAGATAAAAATTGCATTTCTATCTTTATTATTCCATCACCTTTACAAGCTTCGCATCTTCCACCTTTAACATTGAAACTGAATCTACCTTGTTTATATCCTCTGCTTTTAGCCTCTGGAACCATAGTGAAAATTTCTCTTATTAAATCAAATACTCCTGTATATGTAGCAGGATTACTTCTAGGTGTTCTTCCTATTGGACTTTGATCTATATTTATAATCTTATCAATCTGGTCATCACCTACAATTTCCTCATGTTTTCCTGGTAGTTTCTTAGAACCATTTAATTTTCTATTTAACCCCTTATATAAAACCTGATTAACTAAAGTACTTTTCCCTGACCCTGAAACTCCTGTTACAGATGTAAATAATCCTAATGGAAATTCAACACTTATATTTTTTAGATTGTTTTCCTTTGCACCTTTAACTTTTATAACTCTATTTTTATCCATAATTCTATATTTTTCAGGCACATCTATAGTTCTATGCCCACTTAAATATTGACCTGTAATGGACTCTTTACACTTCATCACATGTTTTACTGTACCTGCAGCTACTATTTTTCCTCCATGCTCTCCTGCTCCTGGGCCTATATCTACTAAGTAATCTGCTTCTCGCATAGTATCTTCGTCATGCTCAACTACAATTAAAGTATTTCCTATGTCTCTAAGATGCTTTAAAGTCTTTATTAATTTATCATTATCTCTTTGATGCAATCCAATACTTGGCTCATCTAAAATATATAAAACCCCCATCAAACTAGAACCAATTTGAGTTGCTAATCTAATTCTTTGCGCTTCTCCTCCTGATAAAGTACCTGATGCTCTACTTAAGTTAAGATAACTAAGTCCTACATCCTTTAAAAAACTAAGTCTACTCTTAACTTCCTTTAATACTTGTTCTGCTACAATTTCATCCTTTTTAGATAATTTTAATGCATCTACAAAATCAAGTTCTTCTATAATAGACATAGTACAAAATTCACTTATATTTTTACCACCTACAGTAACAGATAGAGCTTCTTTAGATAATCTTCTTCCTTTACACTTAGGACAAGGATTATCACTCATATACTCTTCTACTTCTCTCTTTATGTAATCTGAGTTAGTTTCCATATATCTTCTTTTTAAATTATTTATTATACCTTCATAAGCATAATTATATATACCAGTTTTAAATTCCTTGGTATACTCTATTCGTAATTTTTCTCCATTTGTTCCATATAAAACAGAATTTAAATTTTCTTCTGATAGTTCTTCTATAGGAGTATCTAAAGTAAACCCTCTTTTTTTAGCAAGAGCTTCTAATATGGCACGAGTCCATGAATCCTCCTTTAAACTACCTTCACCTAAAGTTAAAATTCCTCCACCTAATATGGATTTGCTTTTATCCGGAATCACCAAATCCTCATCTATCTCCATTAAAGTCCCAAGTCCATCACACTCATCGCACTTTCCAAAGGGAGAATTGAAGGAAAACATTCTAGGCTCAATTTCACCAATACTTATTCCACAACTTACACATGAAAATTTTTCACTTAAAAGTATATCTTCTCCATCAATTACATTTAAGATAGCTATACCTTCACCTATTTTTAATGCTGACTCTAAAGAGTCTGTAATTCTTGATTCAATTCCATCTTTAATAACTACTCTATCTATTACTATTTCAATGGTATGCTTTTTATTCTTCTCTAGTTTGATATCTTCATCTTCTAAATCTACCAGAACACCATCAATTCTTGCTCTAACATATCCATTTTTTTTAATGTTCTCAAGGATCTTTACATGTTCTCCTTTTTTCCCTGTAACTACAGGTGCTAAGATTTGAACCTTAGTTCTAGGTGGCAGAGCCATTGCCTGATCTACCATTTGGTCTACAGTCTGCTGGGTAATCTCCTTGCCACATTTAGGACAATGGGGTACACCTATCTTTGCATAAAGTAGTCTTAAATAATCATAAATTTCAGTTACTGTTCCTACTGTAGATCTTGGATTTTTACTTGTAGTTTTTTGGTCAATAGATATAGCTGGTGATAGACCTTCTATATACTCTACATCCGGTTTATTCATTTGGCCTAAAAACTGTCTCGCATAAGCTGAAAGAGATTCTACATATCTTCTTTGTCCTTCTGCATAAAGAGTATCAAAGGCTAAAGAAGATTTTCCTGAACCTGAAAGTCCAGTAAAAACAACAAATTTATCTCTTGGTATTTCTAAATCTACATTTTTAAGGTTATGTACTTTTGCACCTTTTATATAAATACTATTTCTCATAAATTTCTCCTTTACAAATTAAATTCTCTCTTCATACGTTCTATCTCATCTCTTAAAATCGCTGCTCTTTCAAATTGTAAGTCCTTAGCTGCTTCTTTCATTTCTTTTTCTAGTTTAGTAATATGCTTAGTCAATTCCTTCTTATCTAAAAGCAAATCACTACTTGCTTCACTGATATATAAATCTTCATCTTCTGCCACTGTAGAAATTTCTATAACATCTCTTATTTCCTTGATTATAGTCTTAGGTACTATATTATGATCATCATTATACTTTTCTTGAATACTTCTTCTTCTATTGGTCTCATTTATAGTTTTTTCCATAGAATTTGTCATATTATCAGCATACATTATTACTTTACTTTCTGAGTTTCTTGCAGCTCTACCTACAGTCTGAATTAAAGATGTTTCACTCCTTAAGAATCCTTCCTTATCTGCATCTAATATAGCAACTAATGCTACTTCTGGAATATCTAATCCTTCTCTTAAAAGATTTATTCCAATTAGCACATCATAATCTCCTCTTCGAAGATCTCTTATTATTTCCATTCTTTCCATAGTAATTATATCAGAATGTAAGTAAGTAGTTTTTACTCCTAACTCTTTTAAATATTTAGTTAAGTCCTCTGCCATCTTCTTTGTAAGAGTTGTAACTAAAGTTCTAAACCCTCTTTCAGTAGTTTTGATAATCTCACCATATAAGTCATCAATTTGACCTTTTACTGGTCTTATTATAATTTCAGGATCTAATAATCCTGTTGGTCTTATTATTTGCTCTGCTATATTAGCTGAATGTTCATTCTCATAAACTCCAGGTGTAGCACTTACAAATAATACCTGATTTAATTTATCTTCAAACTCTTCAAATTTAAGTGGTCTATTATCATAGGCTGATGGAAGTCTAAATCCATACTCTACTAAAGAAGTTTTTCTAGATCTGTCTCCTCCATACATAGCCTTAATTTGTGGTAGTGTAACATGACTTTCATCTACAAAGAAAAGAAAATCATCTGGGAAATAGTCAATAAGAGTTTGTGGTGGTGTTCCTTTTTCTCTTCCATCTAATATTCTAGAATAATTTTCTATTCCAGTACAATAACCTACTTCTCTCATCATTTCTATATCAAAATTGGTTCGTTGTTTTAATCTTTGAGCTTCTAATAACTTATCCTCATCCTTTAGCTCCCTTAATCTCTCTTCTAATTCAAATTCAATTTGAGAGATAGCTCTTTCTAAATTTTCCTTTGATGTAGCAAAGTGTGATGCTGGGAATATAGATACATGTTTTCTTCCACTAATTATATTGCCTGTTAATACATCAAACTCACGGATTCTATCTATTTCATCTCCGAAAAACTCAACTTTTATCCCTTTATTAGTTGATGATGCTGGAAATATATCTAGCACGTCTCCTCTAACTCTAAAGGTTCCTCTTACAAAATTTATATCATTTCTTTCGTATTGAATATCCACTAGCTGACTAATAACACTATTTCTATCTTTAATCATACCTTCTCGTAAAGATACAGTAAGCTTTCTATAATCCTCTGGATTTCCTAGCCCATATATACATGATACAGAAGCCACAACTATAACATCTCGTCTTTCTATCAAGGCTGAAGTAGCTGAGTGCCGTAGCTTTTCTATCTCCTCATTTATTGATGCATCCTTTTCTATATAGGTGTCAGTTTGAGCCATATAAGCTTCTGGTTGATAGTAATCGTAGTAAGAAACAAAGTACTCAACAGCATTTTCTGGAAAAAACTCTTTAAATTCAGAGCATAATTGAGCTGCTAAAGTCTTATTATGAGCAAGAATTAAAGTTGGTCTTTGAACTCTCTCAATAATATTTGCCATAGTAAATGTCTTCCCTGATCCTGTTACTCCAAGTAAAGTTTGATATTTTTTATCTTCAAGGATTCCTTTAACTATACTATCTATTGCTTCAGGTTGATCTCCAGTTGGCTTAAATTTTGAATGAATCTTAAACTGACCCATGATACATCACCTCATCTTTTTATAAAAAATTATTCTTTATCGTTACTATCTTTCTTTTCTTTAATTTTATTTAGAATATCAGAAAAACTAGAACCTCCTGGCTTTGCTACAGTAGCCTGCTTTGGAACTTCTCTAGGAACTATAACAATTCCTAATTTTTCTTTATTGTTTTTTACTTTACATTCTAATTCTTCCATAGATCCATTTTCTCTTCTAACCTTCATATTTATAATATCTGGAAGACGTTCTAACATATTAAATATAATTTCATCCTTATATAATTTAATATTATTTATTTCTAATATTAAATCTCCCATTTTAACCCCCATATTTTTAGCTATTGAATCATGGGCTACATCTAGAACACATACTCCCTCTTCATTACTCACATACTTTATTTTACCTTTCTTTTCTGCTAAGCGATCAATATATAACATATACTCATGTAATACAGGCATCAATGTAAGAATTATTACATCTAAAATCTTATTTATATCCCCAAGAAAAGATAATAGAATTAATACAGTACCATAGCCTAAAATTAATAGTCCTGAGAATATTGGCTTATTTTTTTTACTTTTTGTAAATGTTATGGTAGCATAATTAACTCCTGCAAAAATCGGTAATGCACCAATTACCATAGTAGCAAAAATCAACATGTTTTTATTATGATTAATTATTGGCCACCACTCTGGAGTGTTTACACTTCCCCCCATAACTGTATTGGCGCTAGTAGCCTGTACCATTAATAATATTATCATTGGTAATATCCATTGTCTTCTATATGCAAATCCACCTATGATTTTTTTATCTCTTGATCCAAATACAGGTATAGCACCTCTTTTCCCATCAAAGATTACTAATAACCCTTCAACAATATGCATTACTGCAACCAATACCAATAAATTAGTTATATCCATTTTTAGTACATCTAAACTTGGATTCTCCATGATTAATGATATAAAATACAACAGTATTGATAATAGTCCCAAAATAGCTCCTGAATATGAAAGACAAACTAATTTGGGACTAAAGAACATTAACGCTACTGATAATATAAATATTAGAAATATATTAGAAGTTTCATAAAAAGTAATTCCCAAAAATGTAAGAATTAAACTAGCTACTACACCTCCCAATATTCCCATAACTATTTGTGACACAGTAAGTTCAAAAGCAGTTGACGAGTTTTTACCCATAATTAATCTTTCCATCACTGTAGTTTTTTTATTTTTCATATAGAATACAACAGCCATCATTATTAATATAAGCGCATAAGACGGCTCCACAATAGCATAGGACACCTGCTGCAAAGTATACTTTAAAAGTTCCATTATTTTTCTCCTTCTCATTATGTAACAAAGAGTAGATGTGCATAAGTAAAATTAAGTATCTACTATAATAGATACTTAATTTTACATCATCATTTATCTACTTGAAACTATAAAATTAATTTTATTATTTTTCTATATGTTAACTTATTTTAATTAGTATTTATTATAATAAAAATACTAATATCTATTATAATACCCTATATTTTATTACTTAATCTTTTCTTTTGCCACTTCCAAAGCCTTTTCAAATTGAGGATCTACTGATTTATCATAGGCTTTCCCTTTTAGTTCTTCTGGATACTCAACTAAAATATCTGGCTCTATTCCTATACCATGGATATTCTGTCCATTAGGAGTATAGTATTTTGATATAGTAACCTTCAATGCAGTTCCATCTCTAAATCCATCTCTATCCCTATAAAAAGTTGTTTGAACAACACCCTTACCAAAGGTCTTAGTACCTACTAAAGTTCCTAACTTATAATCTTTTATAGCTCCTGTAAATATTTCTGAAGCACTTGCACTCCCCTCATCTATTAATATAGTAAGTGGTAATCCTTCAGCAATTCCACCTACTGAATTATAATCCTTCCTATTTCCATTCTTATCTTCCGTATAAACTATATTCTTATTCTTAGGAATAAATTGTGAACACATATTCACAGTTTGATCTAATAATCCTCCTGGATTTTCTCTTAGGTCTACTATTAAACTCTTCATTCCTTTTGAGTTTAAATCTTTAATTGCATTTTCAAAATTGCTAGATGTATTTTCATCAAACATAGTTACCTGAATATATCCTACTTGACTATCAATCATTTCTTTCTTTACAGTTATCATTTCTATTTCATCTCTTACAGTTTTAACATTAAAAGAACCTTTGTTTTCCCTAGATAAAGTAAGTTCTACAGCTTCTCCTTTTTCACCTTTCATAGTTTTCACTGCTTTTTCTAAGTCCTTGCCTTCAACCTTTGTACCATTTACGCTTTCAATTATATCCCCTGAAAGTATTCCCACTTTTTCTGCAGGTGAATTTTCAAAGGTAGCTACTACAACTATCTTATCTTCCTTAACTCCTACCTGTATTCCTAATCCAACATAATTTCCTTCTGTTTGAGAATAGAAGTCTTTAAACTCTTCGGCATTCATATATGTTGTATATGGGTCTCCTACAGCTTCTGTCATTCCCGCTGCTGCTCCATCTATAAGTTTATTAATATCAATTTCACCCAAATAATATCTATCTAATTTATCTTTTATAGTATATAACTTTTCAAAGTCTACTATATTTTCATATGTTTTTCTACTAACTATAACTTTACCATCTGGTAACTTAAAAGATATATAGTTAGATAATCCTAAAGTAATTAAATTTGTCACTATCAAAAGAGCCACTATACCCGTTACTCTTTTCCATTTATTTTTCTTACCATCCATAAAAATCACCCTCTCATTCTCATATATTTATTATTACTTTTTATCCCCGATAATAATACTATGAAATTTAAATTATTTTATTAATCCTTTCTATTACCAATATATTATATTATACACAAATAAGACTAAGAAATAAATTCTTAGTCTTATTTGTTCTTTATAATTTAAACTTTTAAGAATTTTCTCATGGATATTATACTTCCAATAGCACCTATGAAAACTCCACATCCCAGGAATTCCCAAATAATCACCTTCAATATATAAGAAATACCTACTAAATCAAATCCAAATAGTGTATCGGCGCTTAAATTATTAATTATAATAGAATATATAAAACCTAGTACTACTACCGATATGACTGCTCCAAATATTCCAAGTATCATACCTTCTATTATAAATGGCCATCTAATAAACCAATCTGTAGCTCCTACATACTTCATTATTCCTATTTCTTTTTTTCTCGTAAACACTGTAATTTTTATGGTATTTCCTATTAAGAATAGAGATATCATAATAAAAACTACAAATGCTACTGCAGCACCTATTTTAAATGAATCTGTAAGCTTAGAAATTTTTGCAATTATAGATCTTGCATCTTTTATCTCATCAATACCATTCATATCTTTAATACTACTTACAACTTTATCTACTACTAGCGGCTCTTTAACATTTACTGTAAAGGAAGCTGGGAATGGATTATTATCCTCAAATCCAGATGTTAACTGACCTAATTCATCATTCATTTGTTCCTTTACATCCTTCAAAGCATCTTCCTTGCTTTGAAAAGTTATCTTATCAATACCATCTACTTCTTTAATTTTATTCTCTATAGCATTTTTATTATTATCACTTATATCCTCTTTTAAGTAGATTTTCACCTCAACCATGGATCCCAATTGCGTAATTAATTTATCTGCATTAGCAACTCCTAGTGTTATAGCTCCTAATAAAAAAAGTGTAGCTGTTACTGTAGCTATAGATGCTATACTTAAAGTTTTATTTCTTTTTATACTTTTAAGTGCTTCCTTAAATGAATATTTAAAAGAATCAAATTTCATAACCATATTTCCCCCTTTCCTCATCTCTGGCAATAACACCCTTCTCAATAGCTATAACTCTCTTTTTCATAGAGTCAACTATGTCTCTTGCATGGGTTGCCATAACAATGGTAGTTCCAGCTCTACTAATATCACTTAAAATATCCATAATTTCTAATGAAGTTTCAGGATCTAAGTTACCTGTTGGTTCATCAGCAATTAATAATGATGGACTATTTACTATAGCTCTAGCTATAGATACTCTTTGTTGTTCTCCACCTGATAACTCTGTAGGTAAAGCATCTCTCTTTTTTGATAATCCTACCATTGAAAGCACTGCTGGAACCTTTTTTTGTATATCCTTTTCGCTTGATCCTATAACTCTTAGTGCAAAAGCTACATTATCAAATACATTCAAACTTTGTATCAATCTAAAATCTTGAAACACTACTCCAATTTTTCTTCTATAATAAGGCACTTCTTTCCTTGTTAGCTTTGTTAAATCTGATCCTGCAACTATAACCGAACCCGCTGTTGGATCAACTTCTTTTAATAACATCTTTATAAAGGTAGATTTTCCTGCTCCACTTGGGCCTACTAAGAAAACAAATTCACCCTGGTCAATATGTACATTTAAATTAGATAAAGCTAGTACATTGTTATTATAAACCTTAGTAACATTTTTAAAATCTATCATAATTATTAACTCTCCTCGACTTTTTACTTTTTATCTGTGTATATTATAACATAAAAATTTAAAATGCAAGTCCTACATAAGTTAAAAAATAATAAATTCTTATTTTTCTTCATAAAAAAAGAGTGGAAATATATATATTTTTTTCCACTCATGCTTCTTTATGTATGTAAACTACACATATAAGTTATGAATTAGCATATCGTATACTAAGAAATATGTTGCTAATAATGCAAAGGTGCAGAATATAGTTCCTACTAAACCAAATTTATAAAGATATTGTCTCCAAGTTTTCTCATAGCTTAAAGGTCTCAATAACTTTGTCGGTTGTAGAAATGCTAATGCTGATACAAATAATCCTCCACAAGAAAATATAATTCCTGTATTTCTTATTCCTCTAAGTATTCCATAAAGTTCCATAGATTGACCTTTAACTAATAGATATATACAACTAATAACTATACCTAAAACTACGGGTATAATAACTAATTTTAAAGACAATTTAAAACAAAAGACTACATCACTCATATATCCTTTAACATCTTGTTTCATCTATAACGCTCTCCTTAGTAAATCGAATTTTCAAATTATTTATAAATTATATCATAGGCTATAAAAAAAAGAAACCTAAGTCTCCTTAGATTTCTTCCATATTCAATTTTATTTTTTATTTCATACTAATTCCAGTCTTAACTGCTTTAACTATATCTAATGCTGTTAATCCATAAGCTTTTAATAATTCTGCAGGCTTACCACTTTCACCAAAAGTATCCTTTATTCCAACTCTTAAAACTGTAGCTGGACAATGTGTAGTTACTACTTCCGCCACTGCTGAACCAAGGCCACCTATGATACTATGTTCTTCTGCAGTAACTATAAGATTTGTTTCTCTTGCAGCTTTTGTTATTAATTCTTCGTCTATAGGCTTTATTGTATGTATATTAATAACTCTAACTCTTATGCCTTCTTCAGCCAAAATATTGTACGCTTCTAATGCTGCCTCTACCATAATTCCAGTTGCAACTATAGTAGCATCTTTCCCATCTCTTAAAGTTATTCCTTTACCAATTTCAAACTTATAATCTTCATTATCATTTATTATAGGTACCGAACTTCTACCAAGTCTAACATAGCAAGGGCCTTCATATTTTGTTATAGCTTCTATTGCTGCTTCAGCCTCAATTCCATCACTTGGACTAATCACCACCATATTAGGTATACTTCTCATTAATGAAATATCCTCTACAGATTGGTGAGAAGCACCATCTTCTCCTACTGTTAGACCAGCATGAGTAGCACATACCTTTACATTTAATTTAGGGTAACATATAGAATTTCTTATTTGTTCAAAAGCTCTTCCTGTTGCAAATATAGCAAAAGTAGATGCAAAAGGAATTTTTCCACAAGCTGCCATTCCCGCTGCCACAGTCATCATATTACCTTCAGCAATCCCCATATTGATAAATCGCTCTGGGCATACAGACTTAAAATCAGCAGTTTTAGTAGACTTAGATAAGTCTGCATCAAGAACTACTATATTTTCATTTTCTTTACCTATTCTTGCTAATGCTTTTCCATAGGCTTCTCTAGTTGCAACACTTTTCATTATTCTTCTCCCCCAATCTCTTTTAATGCTATTTCACACTGCTCTTTACTTGGAGCTGAACCATGCCAACCTGCCTGATTCTCCATAAAAGATACACCTTTTCCTTTAATTGTTTTACAAACTATCATTGTAGGCTTATCTTTTACTCCTTTTCCAGCTTCTATAGCATCTTTTATCTTAACTAAATCATGACCATCTTCTAAATAAATCACGTTCCATCCAAATGCTACAAACTTATCTGCTATAGGATTAGGATTCATAACCTTATCAATATCTCCATCTATTTGAAGTCCATTATAATCTACAAAAGCTGTTAAATTGTCTAGTTTGTAATGAGCTGCACACATAGCTGCTTCCCAAACTTGACCTTCCTCTAATTCTCCATCTCCTAGTAGGGTATATACTCTATATGAGCTATTATCAAGCTTTCCTGCTAGTGCCATACCTACCGCAGCGGAAACTCCTTGACCTAATGAACCTGTAGACATATCTACTCCTGGTATGTAATTCATATTTGGATGACCTTGTAGCATTGCTCCAGTTTTTCTTAATTTCATAAGTTCTTCTTTATTAAAGAAACCCTTCTCCGCAAGAGCTGCATATAAAACTGGTGCAGCATGACCTTTTGATAATACAAATCTATCTCTATTAGGATTCTTAGAGTCTTCTACATCAATATTCATTTCATTAAAATATAATGTAGTAATGATTTCTACAGCTGATAGAGAACCGCCTGGGTGACCAGATGCTGACTCTGTTACCATCTTTATAATATCTTTTCTTAAAACTTTCGCTATATTCTCTAATGCTATTAATGACTTTTCCATTGCTTATCCCTCCCTGATTTTCTTCTAAACCCATTATATCAATAATTTATTTATTCTCAACTATTTAGTTGAAATTTTACTTTTATCCATACATTTCATTATAAGAAATCTCCAATAATTATTAATATATTATTTACCTTACACTTCAATTAAATACAACTATACTTCTATCATTATAAAAGTAATAAATACTTTATATTTTTTTGTCCATCTACCGATTTAATTTAAAAGGAGCTATTTCAAAATAATTCACTAATCTCTATAAAATGTTAAGTTTCACTAAAATATTGTTGTTAGTGCATACTCCACATCCAATTAAGATTTAGTGTATTTTGAAACAGCCCCTTAATATTAAGCTTATTTTTACATTTTTAAATCTAAACTAATTTTAAGAGCAACATCAACTTTAATCATATCTTCATCGGTCATATGACCTATCTTTTCTTTTAATCTTCTTTTGTCTAAAGTTCTAACTTGCTCTAGCAAAACTACCGAGTCTTTATTTAATCCGTATTCTTCAGAAGAAATCTCTACATGAGTTGGAAGTTTTGCCTTATTTATCTGAGAGGTTATAGCTGAAACTATCACAGTTGGACTATATCTATTTCCCACATCATTTTGTATAATTATTACAGGTCTTATTCCACCCTGTTCTGATCCAACCACTGGGCTTAAATCAGCATAAAATATATCGCCTCTCTTTATAACAATTGTCATTAGGCATTCACACTCCTAAAGGCTAGCTTCATATTCACTTAAGTCATTAATATAACTCTCAAAGCCATATTCTGATAATTCTAAATTTAATTCTCTCATAGCTAAATATCCTTGTTTCATTTTCTCTATATAGCTATTACTATTATAGCCTTCACTATATACTATTCCATAATCCATAATTAATTTACTATTTGTTATAAATTGTTTTTTATCTACATCATTAAATTTTTCGCAAAAACTACTACCAAAATTCAGAATAAATTTCTTTGAGCTACCCATGGATTTCATTACCTCCAATTTAAATAACAACTTTATGTACAACTTAATTATAAATCATCAATTGTTATTATGTCAAAGAAATTATCCTCAATTTCTACTTTTTACAACATTTTTTTATACTTTTTACTATACGTAGTTTCTTACACTGAAAATTTTACCGTTTTTTGTATATATTCTTGGAATTCTCTTACTTATATCACAAATTACTTCATAATTGACTGTACCTATAGATTCTGCTATATCATCTGCTGTTATAACATTCCCTATATTATCTTTTCCAATTAATATAACTTCATCCCCAATCTTCACCCCAGGTACATCTGTTACATCTATCATACATTGATCCATACAAATACGACCTACAACAGGTACTATTTTACTATTCACAATTACTTTAGCCACCCCTGTTAATGCTCTCGAAATGCCATCTGCATATCCTATAGGAAGAGTTCCAATTATCCGTTCTGCAGGTGCTTTATACAATCTACCATAGCTTACATAATCGCCTTCCTGTATTTTTTTCAAATGAACAATTTTACATTTTAGCGACATAACAGGTATTAAGTTAACATTATTTTTATTAACATACTTGGAAGGATAATATCCATAAAGCATAATACCAGCTCTAACTCCATCATATGGTAAGTCAGGAAAATCTATTATAGCAGCACTATTGCTTACATGCTTAAAGGGTATAATTATACCTAATTCTTCAAGATATATATTAAATATATTAAATTTTTCTATTTGAAAACTAGCATAAGTTTTGTCTTTCTCATCAGCAGTAGCAAAATGAGTAAATATTCCTACAATTCTTACTCCTTTTAACTTAGTTATCCTATGTACTTCCCTAGCCTGCTCCCTCGTTGTTAAAAATCCAATCCTCCCCATACCTGTATCTACAGCTATATGAATTTTAGCTATGCTATTCTTCTTTATAGCTATGTCTGAAAGTATTTTAGCATCTTCATAATCATATATAGTTTGCTCTAGGTTTAAATCAATAACTTCATCATAAAATTCCTTTGGTGTATATCCCAATATAATAATAGGAATTTCCACACCAGCTTTTCTTAGTTCTACCGCTTCTGTAACAATAGCTACTGCAAATCTATTTATACCTTCATCCATCATAGACTTACATATATCTATAGCTCCATGTCCATATCCATCAGCTTTTATTGTAGCAATTATTTCCTTCCCCTCTGAAACCCTTTTTACTTCACTTACATTATTCCTTAAAGCATCTAAATCCACTTCTGCCCAAGAGGGTCTTATCTTTTTTTCCATATTACTCACCTTGCTCACCTTTCCAGTTGTCAAGAACTACCTCATAGTAAATACTAGATTCGCTCTTACTGTTTTGTATCATTGTTATAAATCTAACTCCACATCTTCAACCTTATCAGTCCAGTTAAAGTTTTCATAAGTATATATAATTCTTTCTCTACCTTTATTATCATAGATTATTATTTTCTTCGGTCTATTATTTTTAATATCATAATATAAGCTACCTTGGCAAATGTTGTTATTGCTTCCAGGAATCACTGTTGTTATCACAAAGCACTCACTATTATTTATTGTTTCAGTTTCAAATTCTAATTGTTCATTTGTATATATTAATCCTATATATTCACCAATAAATCCATATTTAAATACTTCATCAAACCCTTTATCTAAGGTATACTCTTTGATATTCTCCTTATCTTTAACAAGTATCTCATCACCTTTAAAAGTAAAAGATCTCTTATCCTTTAAATCCAGTTTATATCCTATATCTTTTTTATAGGTTTGAAACCCTTCATACTTATTTGTTTCTCTGTCATTTACGACCTCTATAGTTATATCACTCTTATAGGCTTTAATCTCACTTAAGGAATCAATTACATTATACTCATCTAAAGTCCTTGTTCTTCCTTTAATGAATAAAGCCACTGCAATGGTTAGGCATATAGCTATAATAAATAGTGTATAAGTTAGTCTTTTTTTCATAAATTCCTCCAATTACTTATTACACTATATGTTTATTATAGTTTTCTACTCTCTATAACCATATTTATTTTATTATAATCCACAGTTATTTCTATGTATCAATTACTATCCAAAATTTCTTTTATCCCAAAAGGTAATTCTTCTATAATATGGGTAGCATTGACACAGAACATATTCTCTGCTAGCCTATCACCACAATATCCATGTATAAATGTAGCAATGCATGTAGCTTCTAGAGCATCATATCCCTGAGCAATAAATGAAGTTATAATTCCTGTCAAAGTATCTCCCATTCCACCTGATGCCATTGCACTATTTCCTGTAGTATTCTCAAAAACCTGTGTTCCATCAGTTATTACAGTTCTATGATCCTTTAATAAAACTATTACATCATACTCATAAGCAAAATTCCTTGCTACTTCTACCCTATTTTCTTTTATTTCATCAACAGATAATCCAGTTAATCTTGCCATCTCCCCATAATGAGGTGTTAATATAATGCTATTATTTTTACTATGAAGCAATTCAAGTTTTCCCTGTAGTACATTTAGTCCATCCGCATCTATTACAATAGGGCATTCTGCATTTTCAATCATACTTTTCACTATATTAAAAGTTAACTTAGCATTCCCCATTCCTGGTCCAATAGCAATACAATTAGACTTAACCATAATATTACCTATTTTTTCACTTTGCTCAAAATTGATTGTCATAGCCTCATTTAACTTTATGCTCATTATCTCCTGTATTTCTTTAGGAACGCAAAGGGTCACTAATCCAGCGCCACTTCTTACTGCACTTTGAGTAGTAAGATATGCAGCACCAGAAAAGCCCATAGAGCCAGCTATTATAAATGCTTGTCCATAATCTCCTTTGTAGGTATCATCATCTCTAGCTTTTAATATACTTTGTATCATTTCCTTATCCATTTGTATGGCCCTATGTTTAAATCCTATAAACCCTAATCTATTAATTTTTAATTTATCAAAAGGATTTACCATATTAAACGACCTCCAAAACAGCATAGGCAATAGCACTATCGCATCCGTGAGAAATACTCAGATGAATAGTTGTATTCCCATTCTTGTTAGCAATATTTTTTGCCTGCCCTTCTAATGTGACTGTAGGTTTACCAAGAGTAGTACTATCTACTATTATATCTCTGAAGTTGAATCCTCTAAACCCTGTTCCTAGTGCTTTTGAAACCGCTTCCTTTGCAGCAAACCTACCTGCTACATATTCCGGCCTTAAATTCCTAGTTTTCAAGTATTGTATTTCTTTACTTGTAAATATTTTTTCTAAAAACTTTTCATTTTTTTCCATTACATCTTTTATACGTCTTATTTCAACTATATCTACTCCAACTCCTACTATCACCATCTCACCTCCAAACCTAAATATTTCATATACTTATAATTAAATTATAAACATATTTTTACATCTTTAATTTTAATAAATAAATAGGTTAATATCAACTATAACTTATATATATATGAAAGTATATGATGATAATATTTTCAATTATCATATTAATTAAGTTTAACTTTATAAACTACTCATATAAATAAAAATAGTTATAATTAATTTGCTATTGCTTGTACAAGTTCGTCAAAATCAGCATAATATGCCTCTATATATTCTTCTATAATATCTATAAGATGTATTGGTGAGACCACATTATTTTTTAATAATCCCAGAAGTTCACTTCCCTTATATCTATTAGGAGTTATACATTCTACATGTTCTTTGTATTGCTTTACATGTTTGCCTTTATTTTTCACTTCACTTTCTATTTCTACACCATATACATCTATAACCCTTCTTTCACCATTCATATGGACCTCTAATTCTGATTGAATTAAATTATAAGTGTATTCTATAGTATTCTCTTCACATACCATGTTAGATTTCAACGTCTCAATTATCATAAAAGCACCCCCAAATAATGTAAAACCATTTATAGCAATAAAATTACAACATTTTATTGCCTAAAGAAATTGTATCACTATATAAAAAAATAATGTGTAAATTCTTGTAGGCAACAATAATATATTCCCCCTCAAAATTTACACCTTATTTCACAAAATTACTTATTCTTTACAGTTATACAAAACTATTTGTTATTGTTAATATATCAGTGGATAAAATGTTAATATTATGTGAGTTTTCTTGTCTTTTATTGTAGATTAATTTTTCTTGTCACTTTTTTATGTTTTTATTGATGTTATCCACATATTTTTCCACTTTTTGTTCATAAGACTTGTTTATAATATGTGTAGAAAACTTTGCTTCATTATACATATTAGTAACTTCATCAACTTCCATACAGTTATCCACTTTTATCTTAACAATATTACCAAGTTGTCTTGGAGTCATATATGTCTTAAAAATCTCTTTTTTATTTGCAACTTCTACAAACTCACTATACTTATATAAAACTTCTTCCCTAGGGGTACCCTTCTTTCTAAATATTTTTTTGATTTTATCTATAACTTTTTTATAACCAGGATCCTTTTGCTCAATCTCTTCAATTATTTCAGTATAACCATCATCTCTATTTAAATTAGTACCTTTTATTATTTTTCTTATGATACTACTTACAATTAATATTAATATTATTGTAACTATAACCTTCATTATAAATATAAATGTGGGACTTGCTGTTACCATTTCTGGCGTTAATCCTTTTATATTTGGGGGATTTTTACTACCTGAATCTATTCTTCCAAATATATCTTCTAAAGCTCCTCGTCTTTCAGTAAATAATTTTTGTAAAGCATTAAAAACCCAAGTCATTGGAATCCCAATAATTTTTACTATTACATCTATTATAAATTCAGTTATAAATTCAATTCCTCTATACAAAATTGAAACTACCTTCACAAATATATTATAAAAAAACTCCTGTGTAGTTAATAATGCCAATGAAATTAGAGATATATTTATAATTTTATTCACTTTTGAACTTTTTATATTATAACAATATCCCATAGTCTCTCTCATAGTTATAACCATCAAAATCAGATATATAACTATACCTCTAAATATGATTTCTGCATAAATAGGCCTGAACATACTACAGATAATTGATGCTATGAAAATATAAGAAATTCCATTTATAAAAATATTTTTATATCTATCATAATTTATATTTTCATTAGTTTCTCTAAGTAAAACAGCACTGATTAATGCTACAAATATTATATCTACAATGGCAATTACTATTTCTTGACTAAATATTTCGTAAACAATAATTGGGATTAAAGAAACCCCAATACAAATCTCTACCTTCTTACCTTTTCTTAGTAAATATTTGCTAGTTAATATAGATATCATCATTAAAATGAAAATAGAAAATTTCATATCCTTAGAAAATATAAGAGCTGTTACTATCATCCAAACAACAGATGTTAGCATACTAAATGTTATATCATAATAAAGCCTAACTTGTTCAGACCAACTCATTACTTCATCTCCCCCTTATATGAAATTTTATCAATTCCTTTGATATTTTTAATTTTGTTTTCTCTAGAAACATCTATAATCTTTATTTTATAGCCATTTGCCACTAGAATATTTAAAATCCTAATATCTTTTTCATTTAAATAAGTAGTAATTAATACATAGGTACAACTTTTATCAAAATAAGGCATTCTACTCTTTAAGTATTCATTAAGTTCATATTTTACAGCAAGATATATTCTAGTACAAAACTCCAATATACTATTAAAACTTCCTACCTTCGGCTCAATCTCATTTACAGAATTTTCATTACAGTAAATCAAATGTGCATTACTCCAAATACCTGTTGGGATACTTTCTTTAGATGCTTTTGCAGCTAATGCAACTGCAATATCTATAGATGTTTCTATAATATCTTCATCTATATAATTACAACAAGGATCTCCACATTGTGTATTAAGGATTATAACCATCTGTTGTTCTGAAGTATAATCATAGTCCTTAACCATAAGCTTATCTGCCTTTAATGAAGTTTTCCAATGAATATCCTTCATTCTATCTTCAACGTTATACTCTCTTACTCCTTTTATATATAAAGGATCCTTATGTATCCATCTCCTTACTGTATTATCTCCTAAAAAATTTGTCACATCAAATCTAAAGCTTCCTATTGATTTTACCTTAGGATAAATTAAAACTTCAATATAATCATTCTGCTCTCTACTTTTAATATTTAGTCCCAACATATCCCCTATAAAAATATTCATGCACTTTATTATGTAAGCTCCTCTTTTTTTTCCTACTAAAGTATAAGTTCTACTTTTTCTTTGAAATTTACCCATTACATACTTGCATATGTGCCAATTATCATTTCCATATTTGTAAGTAGAGACTTCGCCAACAAATCTTAATTCAACAGGTATTCTTTCTTCCACCACTAAGAATAGAACGGGCATTCTTTTATTGTTTTCTACTTTCATAGTTATTGTAAATTCTTCGCCCACAGTTACCCTATCTGGTTTTATTTCCCTATACACCTTTAAGTTTTCATACCCTTTTTCAGTAATAAAACTCATTATATTTACCAGTATAATTACAATTGCTGCAAAAACAAATATTTGAAGTATCATAATACACCTCTATTGCCTATCTATTGGAGTTTCTATAGTTGCGAGAATCTTTTGTATAACTCTTTCACTCTTCTCACTGCCACTATTTATTTCGCTTTTCAAGATAATTCTATGACTCATTATAGGTATTGCAAGCTCTTTAACATCTTCAAGAATCACATAATCTCTTTCTCTAATAGCAGCTAATGCTTGACAACCTTTCATAAGATTTAATGTAGCTCTAGGACTACATCCCAACTCTATTTCACTGTTAGTTCTAGTAGCATTGACTAAATCTACTATGTATCTTCTTATTTCATCACTAACATAAACTTTATTATAATTCTCTTGAACATAGTTTATTTCTTCTATAGTTATAGCAGACTCTAGGGAGTCTAATGGATCTTTTCCTATAAACCTATCCATCATTTTTATTTCTTCATCATAGCTTGGATACCCCATAGATAATCTCATAAAAAATCTATCTAATTGAGCTTCCGGTAACGGGAATGTACCAAATTGTTCTACTGGATTTTGAGTGGCTATAACAAAGAATGGCCTCTTTAACTTTATCGTATTTCCTTCTACTGTTATCTGTCTCTCTTCCATACACTCAAGTAAAGCAGATTGTGTTCTTGGCGTAGCTCTATTTATTTCGTCAGCTAAAACAATTTGACTTAGAAGCGGTCCTTCTCTGAATTCAAATTCTTTTGATTGTTGATTATAAAAATATATTCCTGTTAAGTCCGAAGGTAATAAGTCTGGTGTAAATTGAATTCTTTTAAAGCTACAATTCATAGTTTTTGACAATGTTTTGCACAGTTTAGTTTTCCCAAGTCCTGGAACATCTTCTAATAATACATGACCAGAAGTTATAAATGACACTATTATTTTATCAATTATATGCTCTTTACCAATTATAACTTTAGATATGTTTTCCATTGTTTTCTCTCTAAATACTTTAAATTTTTCAAGATCCATAATAAACCCCTCTACCCTTATATTTTGTTTAACTATAATCTATATTTTATACCTAAAATTTACCATTTTTAAATAAGATTAAAGTTTTGCCTTATGAATTTATTATACTCTTAATATGCCTATTATCCAAATATTTTTAATATACTAACCTGTGACTTTTTAATAAATAAATATTTTTTTACTTATTATTAATTAATTTAAAAAAGCCTACTCTATTGTGATATTACAATAGAATAGACTTTACTGATTAAAAATATTGTTTAGATTGTTATACACATATATGCGATTTACTAAAATAACAATTTAAGTCATGTAGATTTAACCAATTTCTTCTTTAGGTTTCTTAGTATTCATGAACTGAAATTCATCTGCTATAACTTCTGATATGTACTTTTTCTGTCCATCTTCACCTTCATAATGCCTACTTTGAAGTCTACCAGTTACACTAATAACACTTCCTTTAATTAGATATTCATTAACAATTTCTGCTTTCTTTCCTCTTAGTACTACTGGAATGAAATCTACATGTTTTTCTCCCGATGCAGTTTTATAAGGTCTATCTACAGCCAAAACCAATCTAGTAAAAACCTTACTACTATCTTCAAAAACTTTAATTTCAGGGTCTCGTGTCAATCTACCAACTAAAACTATTCTATTCATCATATACCTCCAAAAAAACATATCATTTTTTGTAATTTTACCCATGAATATATTTTTTAAACATATTATTAAAAATATCTTAACCATTCTTTTAATGTATGAAAAATAAAATGCTATTGGAACAACTATTCCAATAGCATTTTAAATATTCTTATCTATATATATCTGAAAACTCAATTTTTATTCTTTCTAAATTATATTTATCAGCATGATATAGATTTGTTGAACAAAATTGATTTTTAGAAAGAATGTTTGGAAGTTCTACAATAAATTCACTTCCTCCATTAACAATACTTTTTACATATGTCTTTCCACCATGATTTTCAACTATAGATTTTACTAGGGATAATCCTATTCCACTCCCCTCGTGAGATCTGGTAAATAGATCCTCACCTTGCACAAATCTATCAAATATCTTTTCCTGAAGTTCTTCTGGAATACCAATTCCATTATCCTTCACTGAAATTTGAACCTTGTCCCCTAAATCATGAATAGACACCATAATAGTTCCGTCATCCTTAGAAAATTTAACTGCATTTGATAATAGGTTTAATATTATTCTTTCTATATTTTCTCTATCAATTCCTATAATTTTTTCTTCAATATCAGTATCGAATATTAAAGTCATACCTTTACTTTCCACATATTCTACTGCAGCCATAGTTATATCCTCTACTATAGCTACTATATCATAATTGCCAAAATTCATTTTTAAGTTACCTACATCAATTCTAGTAACATCTATTAAGTTATTTATTAGTCTTAATAACCTATAGCTATTTACTTTCATTAAATCTAGATATCTATCCAATTGTTCATCATTTTTATCTTTATAATTGTATTGCAATACTTGTACAGTACTTAATATTATATTCAATGGTGTTTTTAGTTCATGGGACATATTAGATATAAATTCAGTTTTTAACTTATCATATTTTATAGCTTGTTCCAATTTAACTTTATTTAATTGAGCTTTTTTGCGTTCTGTAACTTCTTGAATTAAAAATACTACAGATCTTCCATAACTAAAATTTATTCCGAAACTTGCAATCTCAGCATCTATTAGTGCTCCATATTCCCTTCTCACTTTAACTTCCTTAAATTCTGTAGATTTTCCTCTAAATTGAGCATCAAAATACATTTCTTTAACTACATCTTTATATTCTTCATCTACTATATCTATATAGGATAAATTTTTTAATTCATCTATTCCGTTAAGTCCTAAAATATTAACTAAAGCCTCATTACCTATTTCAAGCTTACCATCAGAATATATAACCATACCAAAGGGTAAAAGTTTAAGAAGCTCAACATAATTATCCCTATTGCTTATTACTGCTTCCTCTACTTTTATTCTTCTTGTTATATCCCTAATTAAAAATATAGAATATATATCATTATCATTCACAAAACACATGGGTGTAACTTCACAATAAACAATGCTCCCATCTTCTCTAATAAACTTTCTTTCTACTATGTTCAAACTAGAATTATATTTAGAATACTGTTTTTTCAAAAATTCATCATTATATTGTATAGAATCTAACTTAATTATTTCAAAAATACTTTTACCTAAAAAGGTATCACTTTTTGGGTCTCCAATTATATCCATAGCAACTTTATTTATATAACTAATTCTATTTTCCTTTTCTATTACAATTCCAGTGGTACTATTAGCAAAAATAGCTTTATAAAAATTTATATTTAAGTCTATTTCTTTTGTTGAGATGAAGGCTTCATCCTCGTCTTTATCTACTACAATATATTTAAATTCTTCATGCTCCTCTAATTTGCTATTGTCTTTATTGATAACTTCTGATTTAAAATGGAGATTATTACTTACTATATTTTTCAACAACATTAAGGTGCCTTCACTATTACCAACTTTTATACTTCTAAAAACTAATTCTATTTCTATTTCTTTATATATTCTTGTATCTATACTTGCACGAATTCTCTCACTTCTATCATTTTTTATAAAATCCTTTACATCAAAGACACCACTCTTCAACGTAGAGAACTTTATCATTGTGTTTATATCCAACTCTTCAATTGAATCAATACTTTGAACTCCTAAAAATTCTAACGCTCCTTCATTGCAGTATTTAATTTCATTATTACTATCTATAACTATAATAGGTTCCGAAATGTTGTTGTAAAACTCCAAATCTTCCTTATTCTTAAACTCCATTATTTATCCTCCAATTTTAACGTTACTCAATGTACCACTTAATCATTTTACACTAAAATTAATACTTTTTTTACTACATTTTTCTACTATTATTCTACATTTTTTTCTTGACAGGTTAATGAGAATAAGTCTCCGTACCTCTTCTGAGTAAAAATAATAAAATTTGATATATAAAATAAAAACTGATATATATCATTGGGATTATATACCAGTTTTTATGCTCTATTATTAAATTATATATGCTTTAAATTAAATTTTTCTTCCAAAATTTTTTTAAAGTTATCTTGTAAATCTTGTCTTTTTAAAGCAAATTCCACTGTAGCTTCTAAAAATCCTAATTTATCACCTACATCGTATCTTCTACCTTCAAAAATATAAGCATGCATACTTTCCTTTTCCATTAGAGTTTTTAAACCATCAGTTAATTGTATTTCATTTCCTTTTCCTGGTTTAGTATCTTCTAGTATGTCAAATATTTCAGGAGTTATAATATATCTACCTAAAATAGCAACATTAGATGGCGCTTCTTCAACCTTTGGCTTTTCCACTAAATCCTTAACTACATACTCTCTATCATTAATTTTATCGCCTTTTACAATTCCATATTTACTTACATTTTCTTTGGCTACTTCTTGAACTCCTAAAATTGAAGTACCATGTTTATCATAAGCATCCATTAATTGCTTTAAACAAGGAACTTCACTATCTACTATGTCATCTCCTAGCATAACTGCAAAGGGTTCGTCTCCAACAAAAGCTTTAGCACAACTTATGGCATGGCCTAACCCCTTTGGATTCTTTTGCCTAATATAATGGATATTAGCCATATTAGTTGACTTATGGACTAACTCTAAAAGTTCCTTCTTCCCATCTCTCTCAAGATTCATTTCTAGTTCTACAGCTCTATCAAAATGATCTTCTATAGCTTTTTTATTTCTACCTGTTATTATAAGTATTTCTTCTATACCTGAAGCCACAGCCTCTTCTACTATATACTCTATAGTAGGTCTATCTACAATAGGAATCATCTCTTTAGGCACCGCTTTTGTAGCTGGCAAGAATCTAGTTCCTAAACCTGCTGCTGGAATTATAGCCTTTCTAACCTTCATCTCATACCCTCCATTACTATTGACCTTATATAATATTCTACATCATTGTCATTCTTCTTCATTATCTTAACACAATATTACAAATAATTAAACTAAACATTCTCATAAGTGTTAATATTAAACATGAATTTATTATATTTTGAAGCTATTTTCTTTATCATACATTAATAGTGCATTCAGTTCTCCCCCTAATAAAATTGTAGTAGATGTTATTTGTAACCAAACCATCAAAACAATAACCACTCCTATGCTTCCGTAAATATCAGTATATTTCCCATAGTTGTTTACATAAAACGCAAACCCCATTGATAAAATTATCCAAGCAATACTTGTGAATATAGCCCCTGGCAAGGCCTCTCTACATTTTATTCGTCTTGAAGGTATAAGCTTATATATGGCTGTAAATATAACTATCATACCTGCAAAACCAATTGGGTACCTTAAATATCGTATAAAATAAAATAACTTAATATCAAGGTCTAACCATTGAACTAATTCTAAACTTATCATCTCTCCAAATACTAAAAAACCTAGTACAAATATTATCATAAAAGATATCACTATCATAAATAAAACGGAGAGTATTATTAACTTTATCTTATTTTTATCTTCCTCTTCATTATATGCTCTGTTTAACCCGTATCTTATGGCTCTAAAAGCTCTAGATGCTGTATAAAGGGAGAACATTAATGAAAAAGATAATAAATTTCCATTTCTAGTTTGTAACAATTGAAGGGCTAAAGTAGATACTAAATTATATAATTCCTCGGGCATTATATTTTGTAAACTTCCAATCACTTCTATGGGATCTACGTTTATAAATCCAACTAGAGTTAGTAATAAAATCAAAAATGGGAAAAATGAAAACAGCATATCAAAAGCTAACTGTGAAGCTAATGAAGATATATGATGGTTCTTATATCTCAATGCCATTTTCACTGTGTTTTCAGTTATTTTCATAGGCAATACCCCTACCTTTTACATTATTCTATTGTCTATATATTATAATATTGACCTATTATCTAGGAAGTATATAGACAGTATTAAGAATTTATAAACTCAATTAAAAATTGACCTATTATTGGAGCTAAGTTTCCTTTAATTATACCACTTTCTTTAACATAATTAAACAAATCACCCTTCATATAATTTAGTATTAACTTTCTTATAAAATAATAAATTTCTTAGGATTATTATGAATAATAACTTTAAAATATATTATAATTAGTAATATAAGGGGTGATATTGTGAAAATTGGACTGGTACAGAATAATATTTTATGGGAAAATAAGCAATTTAACTTATCAGCAAGCAAAGAATTTTTTAAAAAAGCTAAAGAGCTAAAAATAGACTTACTTTTATTTCCTGAACTATCCTTTACTGGGTTTACAATGAACATAGAAAAATTAAAAGAATTTGATTTTTCTACGTTTTCCTACATTTCTAGTTTATGCAAAGGTTATTGCATTAATGCAGGAATTGGTTATATTCAGGGTATTACTAATGATATAAAAGGTAAAAATAATTATACAATAATATCTTCTAATGGAAATATTCTATGTAACTACTCTAAAATACATCCTTTCTCCTATGGTGAAGAAAGTAAATACTACATTGGTGGTGAGGAAATATGCTTTGCACAAATTGATGAAATAACCCTTTCACCTTTTATATGCTATGACTTAAGATTCCCTGAAATCTTTCAAATAGCTTCAAAAAAATGTGACTTAATTACTGTAGCTGCTAATTGGCCTGAAAGTAGAAAAGAACACTGGATAACCTTGCTTAGAAGTAGAGCTATTGAAAATCAATGCTATATTGCTGGAGTTAATAGGATTGGTATTGGTAATAATATAAACTATAGTGGAAATTCTTTAATTATAGACCCTTTAGGTAAAATTATAGGTAGCACAGAGGAAGGTGTGGAGGATATTCTCATAGCAGACATAGATAGATCTTTAGTCAGTAGAGTCAGAAATTCTTTTAAAGTAAAGGAGGACAGACGAGAATTACTTTATAATAAATTACAAACTGATAACAGATAAAATATAATATTGTTGATATTTTTATTAAAATATTATATAATAAATATTATTAAATAACTATAATTATTAAAAGAGGTGTTAACATGGTAGATAAAGTTTTAGAAGTACTGAAAAATTCATCTGAGCCATTAAAAGCTGGAGAAATTGCTGAAAAGGCTGGTATTGACAAAAAAGAGGTAGATAAAGCTATAAAATCACTTAAAGCAGAGGATAAAATAGAATCTCCAAAAAGATGCTATTACGCTGCAAAATAGTTACTACCTTATAATTTAAAACAAATTAATCCTAAACTAAATTGAGCCTTCACTCATATTCTTAAAGTGAAGGCTCTAATATTTATTATTTTTTTGTATATTCTCTAAAAGTTATGTCTATAGGTCTATTTAAATAACCTTATATTATAATGTAGTATAATTATAAATAACTTCTATTCCTTCTTCTATATCTTTATAATTAACCATTTCCATATTTGTATCCTTATATCTTACAGGATAAACTAAGGTTCCAGTCTTAACTCCTACTCCCTCTTTATGGATTGTTTTACCATCACCTTGAGTTTCACCAAAGATATAATGTGGTTTTTTATCCATTTTTTCATAAACTTTTTCCAATTGTTCTTTCACTTCATGATGCATTAACAAAGTTTTATCCATGAACTTTATTCCTGTACCCTTTCCTAAAGAAAACTTTCCACTTCCCCCTAATGTATCTCCAGCATTTTCTCCATCTACAACTAAAGCATACATAGGATTTATTTCATAAGCAGCTGCTCTTGCTCCTCTTCCTCCTAAAGTGTTTTGAGTCGAAAATACAAAATATATTTCCTTATCTAACTTCTCTAATGATTCTTTATTCTCTATAAGTTTCTCTATAGATTTTAGTGACATATAACAGCCTACTCTATTATCTAAAGCTGGTGCAATTATATTCTTTTCTTCCTCTATAACATTAGATGTAATAATACATACATCTCCTTCTCTTACTAGTTCTAAAGCCTCTTCTATACTTTCTACTCCTAAATCTATATACATGTCATCTATTTTAGGACTATCTTTAGTTCCGCAAATTCTTCCTGAATTTCCGTTTTCAAATTCTACCATATTATTCACAAAGGCAGCTTCATCAAATTCTCCTACTTTTCCAATTCTCAAGAAACCATTATCTTCAATATACATAACTATAAATCCCATGGTATCCATATGAGAAGAAATCATAATTCTCTTTTCTTCCTCTCCATTACTTCTACCTATTTTAGCTATAACATTTCCCATGTTATCTACCTTATTTTCAACTTCTAGTGAATTTAATTGCTCAACAATTACACTTCTAACTTCTTCCTCATGTCCACTAACTCCAAATGCTCCTACTAAATCTTCAAATAATTTATTCATCACAAATACCTCCAAAATCTATAGTGTTTTTAAGTATTCTACTAATAATTTAACTGTGTTCTTTATGTCTTCCTTTGATGCTACTGAAACTGAAGAATGGATATATCTACATGGAACTGAAATAGTAGCAATCTTTGCCCCAGATCCTGTGCCATGGAAAGTAGCTGCATCATTTCCTCCAGCTATAGCTTTTCTTCTTTGATATGGAATATTTAAATTATTCCCTACTTCCATAATATCATCAGCCACATCAACATCGAATATACTAGTTAAATCCATTATTGATATAGCTGGTCCTCTTCCAACTTCAGTAGCTCTTAAGTGCTTAGGAACACTTGGCATATCTGCACATATTGTACCCTCTAAAGCAATTCCTAAATCTCCCTTTAAATTTAAAGACGAAATGAAAGCGCCTCTTTCTCCAACTTCTTCTTGAACTGCAAACACTCCATATAGGTCTACATCATAATTTTCCTTTAATGCCTCCATAAGTACAAAACATCCTACTCTATCATCAAAGGCCTTTCCCTTTACAAGCCCTTCTCCAAATTCATCATACTCTGTATCAAAAACTACATACTCCCCTAGATCTATAAGCTCCTCACTTTGTTTTCTAGACCTAGCTCCTATATCAATACAGCAATCACTATAATTTAGACCCTTTTCTCTCTCCTCTGCTCCTTGAAGGTGAATTGGTTTTGCTCCAATAACTCCTGGTATTTTATTAGGCCCTATAAGTACAGTCTTAGAAGGTATTATCTTAGCATTTATCCCTCCTAAAGCACTAAATCTTAAGCTTCCATCCTCATTGTAGCCAGTTATTATAAAACCTACCTCATCCATATGAGCATCAACTATTACTTTTTTTCCTTTACCCTTTTTATGAACAATAATATTTCCTATTCTATCTGTAAAAATCTCATCTACATAAGGGGTAACCTGTTCTTTAATAAAGCCCCTTACTTCTCCCTCAAATCCTGAAGGACCACTTAAAGAAGTCAATTTATCTAAAATACCGTTCTTTTGAAGAATTTCATCTAAAAACATACTAATTCCTCCAATTCTTCACCCTTTATACTCTCTATTAACTTTGCCATCATATATCCTGTGTTTTTTATATCATCCATATTTACAGTTTCCACTGAAGTATGCATGTATTTTATAGGAATTGATATAAGAAGTGTAGCAACCCCTTCACCAGCTACTTGAATATCCCAAGCATCTGTTCCTGTATTTCCGGCTTCCACTTCTAATTGAAATGGAATATTATATTCTTTGCAAACCTTCATAAGATGCTTTCTAACCTTAGGATGAATATTAGGACCTATACAGATTACTCCACCCTTACCTAGTTCAGTATCACCATGTTCAAGACCATACATTCCACAATCGAAGGTAACATCTACAGCAATACCTATATCTGGATTAATTCTATTAGTAGCAGTTTTAGCACCTCTATGACCTACTTCCTCTTGAGCAGAACATACAAAATAAACATCCATATCATGTTCTATATTTTTAAGTTCCTTAGCACATCTATATAAGGCTACAACTCCACCTCTATCATCAACAGTTTTAACACTTACATTATTATTTAAAAGTTCTTTATAGTTTCCTTTAACAGTAACATAATCTCCTGGTTTAACTATGTTCTCTAAAGACTCCTTAGAATATCCTGTATCAATCAATAAAGAATCTATAGTTACTGCTTTTTTTCGATCTTCATCCTTCATTAAGTGAGGTGGCTTAATTCCTATAATACCGTGAATAGCTTCTTTTCCATGGATTATAACCTCTTTAGAAACTAAAGTCTTAGGATCAATACCATTACCTTTAAATGCTAAAAATCCATTTTCTTTTACCTCTGTTATAATCATAAATACTTCATCCAGGTGAGCCATAAGCATGATTTTACCTTTGCCCTTACCCTTCTTATGAATAATTATATTATTTAAATTATCCCTAGTAACTTGTCCAAATTCCGAAAATACCTCTGTCACATAATCTCCAAGCCAGTGTTCTCTTCCACTAGGGCCATGAGACATACAAAGTGTTTTTAGTAACTCTTTATCCTCCATAATCATAAGACTCCCCTTCTAATTACAAAATACATTTAATGATAATAAAAGTATACCTTAGCTGTTAAGTATTTACAACAATACTACTAAGGCATCTGAAAATAAATAACAAGTCAAAGATGGGAAGTATATTTTGAGTTAGACAAGGAAACAGGTTCCGTAGATAGTAGCACTATCTACGGGTTCTGTTGACGCAGTATAACACAAAATAAACGAGCATTCTGACTTATTTATTTTTTGAATATGCCTTAAGTAAAAATACTTCTTAACTTATATTTATAGTAAATCTTGAACCTAATAATATACTTTGCTATTCTATTATTAAATCATATTACAATTATTATAGGGATTATATTTTATAAAAGGAGAATATATTTATGACTAATTATACTAAAGATATTACTAAGGCCTTTGATGAAAAATTAGATGAAACTTCAATAGAATTAAGAAGAAAGGTTCAAGGCTTCTTATATGATAACTGTGAGTCTATTTTTAAGAGAAGCACACTACCTACACCGGCAGAAAATTATAATGAAAATGATTTAACTAAACTAGTAGATATAGTAGACAAGTATAGTGAAATATATAAAGATTCAATAGGAATAATTAATGGTACAAAAGTAGGTTTAAATCAACGTGAATGTATAGCATGTACAAGATGTACTAAATATTGTCCTAGTGGCGCCCTTGAAAAAATAAATAAAGAATTAGTCCTACATGAGGACAAGTGTTTAAGATGTGGAAATTGCATTGGCAACTGTTCATTCTTAGCCCTATCTTCAGCAGGAACAGGATTAACTATTTATATTAATAGTACAGAATTAGCCTGTCCTCCACACATATTACCTAAATTTTATGGCATAGAGGAAATTCCTAAGGTAATGGATAAACTTTTATCCTTCTATAATGCTCATAAAATCCAAGGGGAGGCCTTTGCAACTACTGTTTATAGAATAGGTTTTAATAACCTTTTAAATTATATTGAAGACTAAAAAGAAAGCCCAGAAAGGAACTCCCCTTTCTAGGCTTTTGGTATTATTATCTAATAAGTAAGTAAATAAACCCTAAAATTACAGCAACAATAATTCCAGTAGCTATCATATTTGCTTTAAAAGAGTGATTATAATAATATTTTTCTGTATCAGCACTTCTTCCCTTAAACTCTGAATCCTTAGCATTAGCTCTTTTAAACAAATCCACTGACATAATACCAACTCCATTCAATTTAAAATATTACTTATATTCTGTTAATTGTACCACCTAGTGTAGTTAAAAAATTTATTAATACCTAAAAGTATCTAAAAAGTACTTATAAGTTTATATAGTATTAATTGCCGTATAATAATTCTTCTCTTCTGATTTTGCATATTCTAAATTTTTTCCTATACTTTGAAATAAATGATCAAAATAAGTTGTAAAATCCCCTTGAAGAGTTTTTAATAGTTTTTCTTTTATTAAAGCTACATTGTTATAAAGTTCTTCCTTTTTTCTTTCCAATGCCTTAAAGTCACAGTAATATTCACCTTTGAATATACTATCTTCTTTAAAATCCAACTGAAAATACTCCTTTAAAATATCTTTTTCATCTAAAATTAATATATTAGATATATCTATACAGTACTTCTTTAGCTCATTATAATTACCATACATCTTATTCCATTTATTATATAAATCCATAATTAAGCCTTGATTATATACTTTTATATTTCCTCTATAGCTATCTATAGATTTAAAAACATTAATACCACTGATAGATTTCATATTATCCATGAGTATATCTATAATAGAGTTATAATAATTATCCTTTATGGACTTCAATGAAGATTTAATAATTTCACAAGTTATATAATTAAACTTATCTTGAAAACTTCTACACATGGCATAAAACTCTTCTTCACTATTTATATAATAAATTAGTCTAGTAAATTCATTATAAAATATACTGTTTATACTGAGTTCTATTTCATCTGTTATTTCATCAAAGCTAAATTTACTTATATTTATAATCATATTTAAAAAGTCATGCTCTAAGGAAAACACCTTATATCCTATGGTACATTCTCTATTTTTCATAGAATTATCGTAAGTAGTTGTATATCCTATTGATTCTATTTTAGTTAAATTTGATTCACAAATTTCTTTGGCTAAGTATTTATTTAATTCTTTTTTATAAATTTTTATTCTTTTAGTAAATTCATCTCCAAAGGCTTCATTAATTAAGTTAAGTAGTACTTCTATAAATTCTTTCCTTACCACTTCTGATATCTTTTCTTTTAAAGCATCTAAGGAATTTAAAATCTCATCTTCTTTAATAATTATTTTATCTGAAATATCACCCTTATTTAAGGTATCTATTCCCCTTAAATCAACCATTAATTCTTTGAATGTATTCCAAATAAACCTATGATAAGATTTTATTTCTTCTTCTAAAGCACCCATTACAATGTTTTTAAGATGAACAACTCCTATTTCTATGTATGATAATGTCCCTTCCATATCCTCATAAACATATCTATTTAGTTCATTATATATTTCTTTTTCACCATGCTTCATGTGAAATGTATACACCTCTAGCTCAAATTTCTTTTTAAATAGATTTAACCTAGAATTTATATTTTTTTCTATACTATCTAAAATATCATGGATGAATTTCTTATCTATTTTTACTTCCTTACTTAAAGCATTGCAGCTTACCTTATGATCTTCACTAGTATGTACTTTATGAAAAACCTCTTCAATTCTTTCCTTTTCTTCTACTATAACAAAGGTATTAAAATCTCCAATGAACTTCTTTGTTGTAGACTCTGTAATAGAACTATCATATTTAAAATAGCTTGAAAATTCTTTCTGTAAATATTCAAATATCTCTACAATATCTAGATACAAGTTTATTTTATTATACAATGAAGTTACTAGTGTTTTATTTACCTCTTCCATAAGTGCTCAACTCCAATACTTTAATTGAATAACTTATTCTACAAAATACATAAAATTCCTTGTTTCAAAAATAATTCACTACAGAAATCTATTAATATTCTCCTCTAATAATAAAAGGTATGCCTCATTTTATGGCATACCTTTTCTATTATTCTACTTCAACTTCTTTATCTAGTGAAAATAAGTATAAGTATTTCCTTACTTTTTCTTTCTTAAAGGCATCTTTTATAGCTTTACTATAATAATCTAATTGCACTTTATATCTTTCTTTAATTTCTTCTATATTATCTGCTTTTACATAATCAGTTTTATAGTCTAAAATAATCCCTTCTTCTCCCTCTTCAAAGTAACAGTCTATAACTCCTCTTAAAAGCATCTTTTCCTCTAAGTAAGTTTCTTTACTAACATTAGGATAAATAGTAGAAGCACTGATTTCCACTCTAAAAGGCAGCTCTCTTTTTAAAGAGTTTTCTTTAAAAGCTTCTATTACTTTTTTTCCTATGTTACTCTGTAAAAACTTAAGAATTTTATCTACCTTAACTGATTTTGCTGCTTCAAAGGTTATTAACTCCTTCTCTACCATGGTATTAATTTGCCTTGTAAGGTCATCTTTAGAAAGGTCACCACTTAGGTCTAATCTTTGCATTATATTGTGATAAGCAGTTCCCACCTCTGATGGAGTTAATCCTTTTTTTTCTTGAAGAAATAGTGGTGTTTGCATTAGAGGCCTAAACTTTCTCGGTCCTTCTACTTCATCTCCATAGGTTATAGTTTTATAATTATCTTCATCTAAACCATCACCTTCTATATATAGATTATTTTCTCTATTGGCTTCTGGTAGATTATTGTGAAGCTCTTTTAACTCTGTAACAGTTATTACTGTAGGCAGCTTTGTTGCTTCCTCATATTTATAAGTAAATTCTAATCTTTTTTTAATTACTTTATAATAATCTTTACTTATATTTTCATCAGCATTATCTAAAAGTTTATTTATTTTTTCCTTTACTGGCACTTCTTCTAAGGCTGCATCTTCTATTTCTTCAAAAATTTCTCTAGAATATATACCTACCTTAAATCTACTATGATCTTCTTTAAAATCTTCCTTTAAAATATTTTCATTATAATGCCTTAGGGGTTCTCCAGCTTTATGATTTATAAGAGAAGCTCCTATCCAATCCATATAATTTTTTTGATTTTTTACATAGGTTGATTTTATACTTCCATTTTCATCTATACCTGCCCCAGACCATTTTTCAATTTTCTTATCTAGAGCCTTACCACTTCCAACTAAGATTAATTTTTCCTTTGCTCTAGTTAGGGCAACATATAAAAGTCTCATCTCTTCTGACTTGTTTTCCCCTTGAATTTTTTTGCTTATAAACTCCCTTTGAGATGTGTTATAACTAACTCTATTATCTAAATCAATATAAGTAGGTCCAAAACCTAATTCATGGTGGAATAGTATCTTGCCTTTTAAATCACCTTCATTAAATCTTTTACCAAGACCACAGAGAAATACTATAGGAAACTCTAAGCCCTTACTTTTATGAATACTCATGATTCTTACTACATCTTCATTTTCTCCTATGATTTTAGCACTTCCCATATCTTCACTACTAGTTTTTATATTATTGATAAAATTTATAAAATTATATAAACCTCTATAGCTAGTTCTTTCAAAATCCTTAGCTCTCTTAAATAAAATTTTTAAGTTAGCCTGTCTTTGCTCTCCTCCAGGCAATGCTCCCACATAACCGTAGTAGCCTGTATCCGTTATGATTTCCCATATGAGCTGATTTATAGGGGTATATTTACTTTCTAATCTCCAGTTATTTATTTTATCTAGGAAGGTTTTTATTTTTATTTTTAGACCAGTATTATTATAGATTTCTTCCCAAGTATCACTAAGGTTTTCATCTTCATAATCCTTTTTCTCATAATCTAAAAGGCCTACCATGGCATGATAAAAACTCACATTTTTATTAGAAATTCTTATATCCGCTAACTCTTCTGTAGTGAATCCACCAATAGGTGACCTTAATACAGCAATTAGAGGAATATCTTGTATTGGATTATCTATAATTTCTAAAGCACTTATAACTGTCTTTACTTCAAGAGTATCAAAATACCCCCCTCCCCCTTCTGAGAAAAGAGGAATTCCTACTCTTTTGAATTCTTCTATAAATATAGGAGAAAGCTTATTACTTGACCTTAAAAGAATAACCATATCTTTATAGGTAGCTCTTCTATAATCATCTAAGTTCTTATCATATACCTTTAATGAATTTTCCCCATGATGCTCCATTAGCTCTCTTATTCGTTTTGCCACAAATCTAGCCTCTAGCTGCATAGAATCTAGTTCTTCTTTATCCAGTTCTTCCTCACTACTTGTGATATCACTTTGTTCTTGAAGCTCTTCTTCTATTTCATTATTTTCATTAGCTTCAACATCTTCATAATCAAGGTTTATAAGGTTAAATTCCACCTCTCCACCAATATTACCTTCACCTAAAAACTCTTTATAACTGGTCCCAACCTTGAGCTCTTCACTTTCATCATAGGCTAGTTCCCCTACATCCTCACTCATAACAGCATTAAAGATATAGTTTATCCCGTCTATAACCTCTCTTCTACTTCTAAAATTTTTATGGAGAGTAATAAGAGCATTATAGTCATCTCCATTTTTAGTGTAGGTTTCTTTCTTATTTTTAAATAGCTCGGGCTTTGCCATTCTAAACCTATATATACTTTGCTTTAAGTCTCCAACCATGAATACGTTTCTTGTATCCTTTTCTGTTCTACAAATAAGATTGATTATTTCTTCCTGAACACTATTTGAATCTTGATATTCATCTACTAGTATTTCTTCAAATTTATCTTTAAGCTCTAACGCAATGCTTGATAGTTTATTTTTATCCTCCTTATCTCTTAAAATTTCAAGGGCAAAATGTTCCTGGTCATTGAAATCTATGATACCTCGTTCTCTCTTTTTCTTATCAAAGATATCTTTAAATTCTATTACTAGGTTTGTTAGTTCCTTCATTAGTGGATAAAGTTTTTTAGTAATTTTAATATTTTCCTCAGAAGTAGCATTTAATATCTTACTCTTTACCTCCACATATATTTCCTTAGCAGCATCTCTTAAATTCTTGGCTTTTTTTTGTATTACTTTCTCTTCCTCTGTTAACTTTGTTAAAGTTGGAATTCTTCCAAAACCAGTTTCTTCAATGTATTGTCTATCTTCCTTTAGTTCACCTTCAATTATTGTTAAAGTTCTCTCTAATATTTCTCCATCATTTTCAAAGGCAGCCTTATATTTATCAATAATAGGATTATTTAGTACAAAATCTAACCCTTCATTATTTATCTCTAAAGCATTTATTATATCTTCTCTTAATTCTTTTAGTAAGGCATCCTTAAAAGGTAATTTTTCAAAGGAAAAATCTTCACCCACATTGAAAATTTCGGATTTGGATTTTAGCCAAGCTACAGGAGCACCCATACTCATAGAAAAGTTATATAATCTTAGCACCATTTCTGCCAATGCTCTATCACTTTTATTATCACAATAACTCTCTACTAGCTCTATAAATTCCTCTTTTCCTTCAATATATTTCCCTTCCATAAGTTCTTCTAAGGCTTCTACCTTTAAAAGATTTATCTCCGTAGTATCCCCAACTCTAAAGTTTGGTTCTATATCTAATTGATGAAAGTTATTTTTAATTAGGTTTAAACAAAAGGAGTGAAGAGTTGATATACTTGCCTTATTAAGAAGTATTAATTGAGTTTGGAGGTTTCTATTATTAGGCTCCTCTTTAATTCTTTTATTAATAGCTTCTCCTATACGTTCTCTCATCTCTGCCGCTGCTGCATTAGTGAAGGTTACTATAAGTAATTTATCAATATCCACAGGATTATCTCTATCTGTGATAATTTTTATAATTCTTTCAACTAAAACTGCAGTTTTTCCAGAACCTGCTGCTGCAGATACTAATGTGTTTCTATATCTAATATCAATGGCCTTTTGTTGGTCCTCTGTCCACTTTACGCTACTCATTACCTTCACCTCCTTTTCCCTCTACTTCAAGCTGCTGAAGAAGTTCTTTTTTATTTTTTCTAGGCATTACTTTAAAATTATTAATCCCCATTGTTTCATCAAACTGACATATAGAAGAAAACTCACAAAATTCACAGTAATAGCTTTTTCCATTTTTACATGGAGTTACTTCTATAATTCCCTCTAACATATCTTCACAGACTTTTCTAACCTTTTCCTTCATGTGACTTCTAAGCACATTAAAACCTTCATAGGTTATCACTGAGCTATTATTCTTTGAAAATTCGGCTTCATCACTACCCTTTTTGGGTTTATTTAAAGCTACAGGAATTATGGAAGAGGTTCCTCCTTTTTCTATGGTTTTATCCATTTCCTTAATTACCTTTAAATCTCTTATGACGATTCCCTTCATTTTTAACGCCTTTAATACTTCTTCTTCTAAATTCTCCATGGTAAGTTTTTTAGACCCATCCATTATTGGATCATCTACAGAAAGATATACCATAGCTCCTGGCATGGTTCTTCCTTTTCCTTCCGATACCACTGGTTTTTTAGACACTTTCTCTTGTTCAAGAGTTAAAATTGCATCTAAATAAGTTAGTAACTGAATTTTTAATCCATTATATACATCATTTATATCTAAGTCTATTTTTCCTGTTTTATAATCCACAACTCTATAATAATTAACCCCATCTATTGAGGTTTTATCCACTCTATCAATCTTTCCTTGTAATTTTACTACTTCTCCTGTGGATAAAATTATTGGTATTGGTGGATAATAATCATCTTTTTCAAATCCAAAGGAAATTTCATAGCCTATAGGCTGAAAAGTTCCCCTTTCCATCTGCTCATTAATAATTAACACCATTCTGTATAAAATTCTTTTTACCCTTGTAGCTACATATTCATATCTCTTAGAACTTTTTAATATTCTATGTTCCTCAGAATTTATAAGCTCTGATATAACATCACTTATAACTCTTTCACAAAATTCTTTATCTAAAGTTCCCCACACCGCTTTTTCTTTCTCTACTCTTTTAGAAAACTTTTCAAGGCCTTCATGAATTAGATTTCCAAAATCCAGGGGTGCAAAGGTATAAATCTTTCTTTCCTTAGCTTTAAGACCATACTTTACAAAATAGCCAAAGGAGCAATTTGCATAGGCTTCTATTTTAGATACACTGAGACTTTTCCCATATAATTGCCTTATTTTATCTTTACTTATGGCTTCTATATGATTTTTATATGTAAAGCCACTTATTACCTTGAGAAGTTTTTCTCTATATTCTGGCTCCTTATAATAATATCTATATATCTCCTTCCAAAGGTCTGTTATCTCATCTTTCTCTATATATTCATGGAGCTTTTTTATTAAATTATTAAAGGTAGGAGTTTTTCCTACTATGCCTTTTTCATCTTCTCCAACTTCATCCTTTAATATATCTGTATTCTCCAAAACATTAGGAAATAAGGCTTTTAACCTTGAAATCACCATGGAATATCTCTTAGTCTTTCCTTCTAAATCAGCAATTGGATAGGTAATATATAGTAGATTACTTGCAATACTTAGCAAATTGTATATTAAATATTGTTCTCCAAAGGCTAGTTCAAAGCTATTATCTGCCACACTTATATTATTATTTTTAAACACTATTCTATCATTATCATTAAATAGACCTTCATCTCCTGTAATCCTTGGAAGTACCCCATCATTTACACCAACAACTATAGCTACCTTTACCTCTTGAGCCTTTATTCTCTCAGCACTTCCTATCACTACTTGATCCATAGATGTAGGAATTAACCCCATTTTATTATGGGATATGCCCATAGATAGGATATTATTAAACTCTTCAATGGTCACCACTTCTTCTCCAAGAATATCTACAAACTGATCTAAAAGCTCAATAAGCATATTCCAGATACTACTATACTCATCCACTAATAAAAGATTATTATCTCTTTTAAATTTCTCTATATATTCATTTACATTTTCATAAACTCTATTATCAACTAAGAATTTATAAATACTTGAGCAAATATCTTTAACCTTATGTTTACCTTTTAATTTCTCCTCTAATTTAATGAGAGGCTCTATTCCTTTATTTTTTATTTCTATTATATTCTCATACTTAGAACTCTCTCTCCAATACTCATCATTATCATCTATCCACTTTTTCCTAGTTTTAATACCAAACTCTAAAACATAATTCTCTAGTAAATCTACTTCTGATGGTGATAAATTTGCAAAACCACTTTTAAAATAATTAACTATGGAATTATCTCTAAAGCCTTTAGAAAATATGTTTAAAAGTGAAGTTATATATATAACCAATGGATTTGAAGCTATATCTTCCTTATCATCAATAAAAAATGGAATCTCATATTCTTCAAATATTACTCTAACTATGTCCTTATAGTTTTCCAAATCTCTACTTATAACTATAATGTCCTTATATCTAAAGTCCTTCTCTCTAACTAGTTTCAATATTTCCTTGGCTACATATTCTACTTCTCCATAGGGATTCTGAGCTTTAAATATACTTATATTTTTTGTAGGAGTTTTTAATGCTTTTCCCCTATTATTAAAGTAGTTTTCCTCTAAGAAGGACAATTCCTCACTTTCTTTAAATCTATGTCCAATGTGTAAATGAAGATTATTTTTAGGATAGTATCCATAATCTTGTGCAAGTTTTGTAAGCTTTTCTTCTGTAGTATAAATTGGATAAAAAGGATTAGTATCCTCATTTTTATCTTTGACCTCATCCCCACCATAGGGTATTGTTATATTGACATTGGCACACACTCTTAAAAGTTTTCCTATGATGTCATATTGCTGAGGAGTGAAGCCACTAAATTCATCTATCCACACTTCTGCTCCCTTTAAAAACCTACTTTCTTCAATCTTTCCTTTTAAAATGGTTAAATTATCTTCAGGATCAAAATATCCTTCACTAAGTTTATCTTGAAACTTTGAATAAATTGCTTCAATATCACTTAACTTATCCACTAGTAGTGAACTTTCATCCACATTTTCCTTTAAATCTTTAAGAGTCTGTGGAGTAATTTTATGTCTTTTAAATTCCGTAAGTACTCCTATGATTTTATCTATAAACCCCTTTTGTTTTGTAGCTTGCTTAAATATGCTAAGTTTATCTTTTGACTCATCTATAGCTCTTCCTACAATTATTGCTTTTCCTGTATCATTCATGTACTTATGAGTTACTCCACCTACTTCATTAAAAATAGTAAAAGCTAATCTTTTAAAACTTAAAAGATGTACATTATTTATTCCAGTGGCACCAATCCTCTCAATGAGAGCCTTCTCTGCTCTAAAGGATAACTGCTCTGGAACTATTAATATTAATGGAGTTTTATTATCAAAGGATTTTTCATAGATTTCTTCAATACAGGTATAACTCTTACCTGTACCTGCTCTGCCGTAAATAAATCTAATTCCCAAAATCTCACTTCCTAACTTTTAAATATCCTTATATATTTCACAATTTCTTATAGTGTCTTTCTTACTTTATTATTACCTAATTATAGCATAAACCAATGATTCTTTTTTAATATCCTTAGCTTATTTATAAGTATCTAAACATCTCTATACTTACCCATTATTATAATTAAATCAAAAATAATAAATCTATAAATTCTTTCTCTTTTAATACAGCTTTTCTTCCACTTTTAAAATATCAAAATCCCTGAAACCCTTGTGGCGAGAACAACTAGTTAACTAGTTATATATTTATATAGTTTCCTAGGTAACTAGTTTTATATTTATCTATATAAATAGTTCCATATATACCTATTTATATAGATAGATATATTAAATGAAGAAAATATAGTTTTAAGTATTTCGTGTAATATTTAACAAAATTAGACCTTAATAATTTAAAATAAATAATTTCATTAGTTTTTTAATTAAAAATTTAATCAGCCTTTATACATTGCAAAATATTTAAATTAGGGGTAAACTAGTATGGAAGAAAATTTTTTATTTATGGAGGGTTTAACATATGAATAAACTTATTTCAATTGATGAAGCAGTTGCTAAAATTCAAGATGGAATGACTGTTATGATTGGTGGATTTTTAGCTGTAGGTACTCCAGAAGCTATTATAGATGCTTTAGTTAAAAAAGGCGTTAAAGATTTAACTATCATAGCAAACGATACTGGATTTCCAGATAGAGGTATTGGTAAGTTAATAGTTAACAAACAAGTTAAGAAAACTATTGCATCACATATTGGTACAAACAAAGAAACTGGAAACCAAATGAATTCTGGAGAAATGGAAGTAGAATTATCACCTCAAGGAACTCTTGCTGAAAGAATCAGATGTGGCGGAGCTGGTCTTGGTGGATTCTTAACTCCAACTGGCCTTGGAACAATTGTACAAGATGGTAAAGAAGTTATTACTGTTGATGGACAAGAATACATTCTTGAAAAACCTCTTAAAGCAGATGTTGCTCTTTTATTCGGTTCAAAGGTTGATAAAAAAGGAAACGTATACTACAATCAAGCAACAAGAAACTTCAATCCTTTAATAGCTACTGCTGCAGATACTGTAATCGTTCAAGCTGAAGAGCTTGTAGAAGTTGGAGATATAGATCCAAACGTAGTTATGACACCATATATCTTTGTTGATTATATAGTAAAGGGGGAGAACTAACATGGATAAGAACATGATAAGAGAAGTCATTGCTAAAAGAGTTGCAAAAGAACTTAACGATGGAGACGTAGTTAATCTAGGTATAGGTCTTCCAACAATGGTAGCTAACTATATACCAGAAGGCATAGATGTAACATTACAATCTGAAAATGGATTCATAGGAATTGGTGCTGCTCCTGCTCCTGGAGAAGAGCAAAAAGACCTAGTAAATGCTGGCGGACAACATGTTACTGTTATCCCTGGAGCTGCATTCTTTGATTCTTCTGTATCTTTCGGAATAATCAGAGGCGGTCATGTTGCTGCTACTGTACTTGGAGCTTTAGAAGTTGACCAAGAAGGAAACCTTGCAAACTGGATGATTCCTGGTAAAATGGTTCCTGGAATGGGCGGAGCTATGGACCTAGTTGTTGGCGCTAAAAAAGTTATAGTAGCTATGGAACATACAGCTAAAGGTAATCCAAAAATATTAAAGAAATGTACACTTCCTTTAACTGCTGCTCATCAAGTAAACTTAATTATTACTGAAATGGCAGTTCTTGAAGTAACTTCAGAAGGTCTTGTTCTTAAGGAACTTGGACCAGAAGCTACTATTGAAGATGTAAAAAATGCAACACTTGCAGATCTTATAATCCCAGAAAACGTTAAGAAAATGGAATTATAATTTTACTTAAAATAATTAATTAAAGTCTATTGGTAATTAAAAATAATTACCAATAGACTTATGTTGGAAAGGAATTTTTTTATGCCACCTTACAAAAATTATGCAGAAGATCAAGTTGAACATGTTTTAAAAAGTGTGCTTAAAGATTATCCTAATATTTGCACTTGTCAAAAGTGCCTTGATGATATGTCTGCTCTTGCCCTAAATTCTATAAAACCCAAGTATGTGGTTAGTGAAGAAGGTAAAATTTATACTACTGCTTTAAATGAAATTGACAAGCAAGAAGAAATCTGTATAACTGCTCAAGTTATTAGAGCTGTAGAAAAAGTTTCAGTAAATCCTAAACACCATGAATATAGATAAGGTAAGAGACCCTATGATTAACTAATTGATTAAATCATAGTGGTCTTATTTTTTATTTATTTTCATTGCTTTTATACTTTTCATATATTTCTTTTACATATATAGTTAGCTTTTCTTTATTATTATATTTAGGATCTTTAATAACCATTTCTAATAATTCATCTAATATTTTTCCTATTACTATGCCTTCTTTTACCCCTAAATTTATTAAATCTTTTCCTGTAATTTTCAAGTCAGTCTTCCTATAGACTTCTTCATTTTTCATAATTTCATCTAAAATTAATTCTATTCTCGTCTTATTTAAATTGAATTGAGTTATCATTTCTAAGTTTTCTTCTTTTAAAAATGTTTTCGTTATATCTTTTACAACTATTAATTCTCCTAATACATCTAATCCTGTTCCTTGTAATAGCCTTTTAAGATATGCTTTATCTTCATAAATTGGAGTATCATAATATGCTATAAGTGTACTTACGTTCTTTATTGTCCTATTATCATAATGAAGTTCTTTAAGAATTTCTTTACATTTAATGCTTATCTTTATGTCTTGCTTAGGTATTAACTTAGATGTATTCTCTTTATAATCAATTCTTATATTATTTTCATCTTTATTACTTTTTAATATATAGTACAAAAATACAGTTAATCTCACATAAAGTTTTTTAGGACATCCCTCTATAACCTTAATACATTCTTTTACCTTAAAGAAATCATAAATATATTTTTCTTTATCTTTATATAGATAAGGTACTAATATAGGCATAATTCCCATACTAAGCATATATTTAATTCCATCACCAGGGTAATCAGATAGTATTAGCTTATTTAACTCTACAATTATTCTCTCCCTAGAAATTTTCTTAAAAAGCTCCTTGTTATTCTCTATGGCAATTAGAGTTTCTTTTTCTATTTTGTAGTTTAACTGTGCCATAAATCTTAATCCTCGCATTATCCTTAATGAGTCTTCTTTAAATCTTTTATTTGGTTCTCCTACACACCTTATAACCTTATTTTCTATATCCTTAATTCCATTAAAATAATCTATTATTCCTATTTTATGATTATAAGCTATAGCATTTATAGTAAAATCTCTTCTTCCTAAATCATCTATAAGTTTTGAAGTAAATTCTACTCTATCTGGTCTTCTCCCATCGGAATAATTCCCATCTACTCTAAATGTAGTTATTTCTACTGCTTCATTTTCCATTAATACTACCACTGTTCCATGTTCAATTCCTACATCTATAGTTTTTTTATCTATAAATATTTCCTTTATTTCCTTTGGAGTTGCTGAGGTACATATGTCCCAGTCATTAGGCTTTTTACCTATAATACTATCTCTTACACACCCACCTACTATGTACGCTTCAAAGCCATTTCTTTCTATGTCATTAATACAATTCTCTATATACCTTGGCATGTTAATATACATACTTATACCTTCTCCTTAAATACACCTATTTAATTTTACAATGTAATTTATACCACAAAACTGTTTACAATTAAATTTAAAATATAAAAAACAACAAAAAAGTTTTCAAATTGTTACTATTTCGTAATGATTATACATAATATTTCCTTTATAATTATTAGTATAAAACATAATAACTAATTAAAGGAGATTCTTATGAAAAATACTTTATTTCATTCTAAAAAACATAATAACTCACATGGTAAACTCTGTGTAATGGCTTCTATATTTTGCTTCATATTTATAGGAATTTCAGTCTTTGCTAATTCAAAGGAGAAAGAATACCAGTTTAAAAATAATGAATTATCTACTGAAATAGAATCCCTTAAAGCTACAAAGGCTAATTTACATAAAGCAAATAAGACCTTGCTAGAGTCAAGTTCAGATTTAGATGCCTTACTTGACGAACTTGCTGAAATTAATAATTAACATAAGGAGCTAAAATCATGAATTACAATATTAATCTTGAATCATCAAAAGGGAATATTAGAAGAAGAAGAAGAAAGAAACCCTCTATATTAAGTATTATATCCTTATCAGCTTTATGTTTATGTTTTTTTATATCAGTATTAGCAACAACAAAAATGTTTGTATCTTCTAGTAAGCAAAGTAATCTAATAAAAGAAATCGATTCTTTATCATCGTCTAACAACTCTATACTTGCAGAAAATATTAAGTTAGAAAAAGAACTAAGTGAAAAACAATCCGCATATGATAAGGTAATGTCACAAAAAAAGATTGCTCATTTAACCTTTGACGATGGTCCTTCATCTAATACCTTAAAACTGTTAGATGTACTTGACAAATACAATGCTAAAGCGACTTTTTTTGTAATATACAAAGAAGGCTTTGATGACATTTATAGAGAAATCGTTAATCGTGGACATGTTCTTGCTAACCATACATATAGTCATAATTATCAAAAGATTTATTCATCTACTAAGGCCTTTATTAGTGATGTGGAAGCTCTTGATAATAAGCTAAAAGAAATAACCGGTAAAGAACCCTCTAAAATTTTACGATTCCCAGGTGGTTCAAATACAGGATATATGAGTGAACATAAAAATATGCCTCATTGTATTTTTAAAGCCCTAAAAGACCGTGGGTACACCTATTTTGACTGGAATGTTGATTCTTCAGATGCTACTAAGGTAACATTGGATGAAAAAAGTATAATAAAAAGTGTTCTTGATGGTAGCTCTAACGTTAATACAGCTAATATATTAATGCATGATACAAACTTCAAATATACCACATTAGATGCAATGCCAAAAATTCTTGAAGGTTTAAAAGCTCAAGGATATGTATTTAGACCTTTAAATCACAATTCAGCTGATATTCGTTTTATAAATTAACAATTAAATTTTATAACTTTACCCAATTACAAAATCTATTTATAAGGGTTGTTTCAAAATAATTCACTAAATCTTACTAAGTATTGAGCTTGTACTTTAATAAAATTTAGCTTATTTTGAGACACCCCTTTAGTTATTTTATATGCTTATATTCCAATTTTTTTCTTTTCGTTTATTAATTTTCCCCATTATATACACAGCTAGAATTCCACTTACAAGTCCAACTACTGCTCCACCTAATACATCCGAAAAATAATGAACATACAAATATATTCTAGAAAAACCTATTAAGATTGCCAAAGATATGAAATAAAACTTATATCTCTTAATATATGTGGAAAGTACATATGCTACAGCTATAGAAGATGCAGTATGCCCTGATGGAAAAGAAAAACTAATAGGCAGTTTTATTAGAGGATTATCTATAGGATATGCAATAATGGGTCTTACTCTCTCCACTAAATGCTTTATTACTCCCTCTGTTAAAATTGTACCTATAGATATTGCTAGTAAACTTGTTATTCCTACTTTTCTATATTTTTTAGTGCATATAAGAATAATGCTAATTGCTATCCATATAAACCCTGCATCTCCCAGCCTTGTTATGAATGGCATCATAGTATCAAAAATTTTATTCTGTAACCCAAAATGTATAGCATCAGTTATACCCTTATCTATTCCGTATAGCCATTGATTCATTAGTTTATCCCTTTCTTAAATAATCTTTTCTATATTTTGTTTTTTGTTACTATTACTTTGCTTCTAACTTTAATTGAATATGTCCTTAATTCCAATAATCTCTTCAACATATGGTTTTCCACTAGAGGTGTATATCTCTTTTAATTCAGATACTGTTACACCCTTTATTCCTAAGTATATCTTTTCTTCATTAACCTGTTCCTTCTGCCCTTTATTTTTCTTTTCATAATCCTTTTTATTTACAAATACTCCTATAACATCGTGAATTATATAATGACTATTTTTATAATTCCCTATGAACATAGCTACATGCCCATTTAAAAATATAAGGGTTCCAGGTTTCAAGCTATCTAACATTTTCAATCTTTCATGATAAGTCATTTCTTTATGAACAAGCAATGTTTTCCCAACTGATTTTTTTAATTGATCACCACTATTTCTTGGAAATTGTATTCCAAAACTTCTAAAGGTATCTATGATAAGGGAAGAACAATCTCTTCCATTGAATTCTCCACCCCACCCATACCTTTCTCCTTGGAATTTAAATATTTGTTTTAATATATTACTTCTGTTACATTTTAAATATCCTCTATGAACATCTTCATTGTATGGAATTAAAATATTAGTAAACTTTAATTTACTATTACTTTCTCTTAGTGGATACTTAACTACATAATTACCTTCACTATACATATCATAAATTAATTCTTCCTTGCTCAAATTAGTTTCTATTGGTAGTTTTACTCCCATATCAATATCTAAATTTCTTAATGCCTCTATAAAAGGATTATAACCGAGATTTATCTTTTTACCTGTAACTACAATGAAATCTTTGCATTTACAATATTCTTCTATTTCTTTTTTACTTCCAAAAGCTATATTCTCTTTTTTAATCCATCCTAAATAATTATAGGTTTTGCAAAAACACCATTTTCCATCTTTACTAAAAGCATATATAATACAAGGTTCCGCTGCATATATAGCACTTTCCATAAATCTGTCTAAATCATATTCTTTATCCCCCTTAAACACTCTATCACTAGTAGGAAATGTTCTTATACTTCCCCTCTTTACCACCAATCCATATTCTATAGAAATCTTGTCCTTTATTTCTTTTAAATTCATATCATCAATAAGTTTATCATAATATTCCTTGTTTACTTTACTACCATTCTTGTATCTATCACCTTCCGGAATCTTACTTACACAATTTATCATAGTAACTACATATTCTTTAGCTACTTCATTGGGTTCATTAAATATATCATAAATATATCCCTTTTTAATTCCTTCAGCATTGTACTTTTTTATTTCATCCTTAGTGAGAATAATATCTTTACTTCTCTTGCATAATCTTATCCATAAATCACTATAGTACATTTCATCCATAACATTTAGATTAGTATTACGATTCATAGTATATCCTCACCTCTAATTATATATTTTCACTTAAATATTTCTTAATTTCAAGCAATCCTTAATATAATTATACTATTTATTTCGCTAACATATTATAAATTTACATAAATATAAATTAAATGTAATCCTTTCTTATTATTCTTTATTTACTTAACAATTTATGTTGACATTAAACATATATATGTTAAAATAAAGTTAATAATTTCTGCATCATAACCTAAGATTTATGATATAATAGAATAATAACTAATAATATTATCGCAATGAAGAGGACAGTAGATATGTCACTTTATTTACAGAGAGAAAGCACAGTAGCTGAAATTGCTTTTAAATAAATCATGTTGAAGACCACCTCTGAGTGACTCTAATAAAGTCCGTTAACTACGTTATAGTTTTTAAAGTGGTCCTTTATATCAATTTGTTAAATTAGTTATCTTTATAATCTAATTTTAATAAGTTTAAGGACAATTTGGGTGGAACCACGGGTATACCTCGTCCCTTTTCTTTATGAAAAGTGACGAGTTTTTTTATTTTATATAAGATGAAACTACATCTCACATAGGTTGGATGAAGTAAATTCGAGGACCAAATCAAAGATTTACTTTTCTCGCTTTGCTCGATATGAAACTCCATCTCACATACATTCGGTGGAGTAAGTTCGAGGAACCAAATCAAAGATTTGGACTCTCACTTAAAGCTTTTGGCTAGAATATTAGATATAGAAGGGAGATTTTTAAATGATTAAAATTACTTTAAAAGATGGATCAGTTAAAGAATTAGAAAATGAAATGAGTATTATTGAAATTGCAAAAAGTATTTCTGAAGGACTCGCTAGAGTCGCTACAGCTGGAACAGTAAATGGAAAAACTGTAGACCTTCGTTATATAGTTAAAGAGGATTGTGAATTGAATATTTTAACTTTTAATGAGGATGAAGGTAGAAGAGCTTTTAGACATACAGCTGCTCACATATTATCACAAGCTGTTAAAAGACTATTTCCTGAAGCAAAACTTGCTATAGGACCCGCTATAGATAATGGCTTCTACTATGACTTCGACCTTGAAGGTGGATTTTCTAACGAAGATTTAGATAAAATAGAAGCTGAAATGAAAAAAATAGTTAAGGAAGATTTATCAATTGAATGTTTTCAACTTCCAAGAGAAGAAGCGATTAAACTTATGAAGGAACAAGATGAACCTTATAAGGTAGAACTTATAGAAGATCTACCAGAAGGTGAAATCATAACTTTCTATAAACAAGGTGAGTTTACTGACCTTTGTGCTGGGCCTCACTTAATGACTACAAAACCAGTGAAAGCTTTCAAGTTAACTAAACTTGCAGGAGCTTATTGGAGAGGAAACGAAAAAAATAAAATGCTTGCTCGTATTTATGGAACTGCCTTTACAAAGAAAGCAGAACTAGATGAATACCTAGAAGCTGTAGAAGAAGCTAAAAAACGTGACCACAATAAGCTTGGAAGAGAACTAAAGTTATTTACTACCTCTGAACCAATAGGTCAAGGTCTACCTCTTCTAATGCCTAAGGGTGCTAGAATTGTTCAACTTCTTCAAAGATGGGTTGAAGATGAAGAGCAAAAAAGAGGCTACCTTTTAACTAAAACACCATTAATGGCTAAAAGTGATTTATATAAAATATCTGGACACTGGGACCATTATAAAGAAGGAATGTTTGTACTAGGTAATGAAGAAAAGGATAATGAAGTATTTGCATTAAGACCTATGACTTGTCCATTCCAATTCACAGTTTATAAAGCTGAATCTAAAAGTTATAGAGACTTACCTCTAAGATATGCTGAAACTTCTACATTATTTAGAAATGAATCTTCTGGAGAAATGCATGGATTAATTCGTGTAAGACAATTTACAATTTCTGAAGGTCACCTTGCATGTAGACCAGATCAACTTGAAGATGAGTTTAAAGGGGTAGTTGACTTGATTAACTATATGCTTGATACTCTAGGTCTTAGAGAAGATATTAGTTATAGATTATCTCTATGGGATGAAAATAATAAAGAAAAATATATTGGAGAACCTGAAGCTTGGAATGCAGTTCAAAATAAGATGAGAGAAATCTTAAATCATCTTGGAATTGAATATACTGAAGCTGTTGGTGAAGCTGCCTTCTATGGTCCTAAACTTGATCTTCAGATTAAAAATGTTCATGGTAAAGAGGACACTATAATTACAGCTCAAATAGACTTCTCTCTTGCTGAAAGATTTGGAATGACTTATGTAGATAAGGATGGGCAAGAAAAATATCCATATGTTATTCATAGAACTTCTATTGGTTGCTATGAAAGAACTCTTGCCCTTCTTATTGAAAAGTATGCAGGAGCATTCCCAGTATGGCTTGCACCAGTTCAAGTTAAACTACTTCCAATCTCTGAGAAGTATCATGACTATGCTGATGAAGTTTATGCTGAACTTAAGAAAAATAATATTAGGGTTGAAGTTGACTACAGAGCAGAAAAAATTGGTTATAAGATTAGAGAAGCACGTAATGAAAGAGCTCCTTATATCTTAGTTGTAGGAGAAAAAGAAGCTGAAAATAAAGAAGTTGCAGTAAGAAGCCGTAAAAACGGAGATGAGGGTTCAATTTCTATAGATAAATTCATTGAAAGAATTGTCAAAGAAATTGATAGTAAAGAAAGATAATTGAGTAAACAGAATTTAATGTAACTAAGGACTGAGATAATCTCAGTCCTTTTATTATACTAATTTTTAATTCTATATGTAAAAAGAGCTATTTTAAAATAGATAGCTCCATATTAAAATAGCCACTTTCATTAACTATAAACTATAGTAATTCACTTGAGCTAATACTTCCTAATAGTGGTGGATGTTCTCCATTTTTAGGAATACCAATAACTGTTGCACATAGTAAAACAAAAATTCCTAGTACACACATTTTTTTACAAAACTTACTCATTTATCAAAGCACCTCCTTTATACATATTTTATCATTGAAAGAAACAGATTGCAATAAATGTTGTATCATATATAAACACTTTTCAGCCTTTTCATATTCTTTATTTTTAAAATAAAGTTCTTGAAGTTTAGTATAATATTTTATCTTCAAATCTGAATTATTAGTATTTTTCAAAACCCCAATAGCAGCTTCTATAATCTTTTCTAATTCTTCTTTCATATTTAATTCACAGTAAATTTTCTCAAGGAGTTCATAGCCCTTAAATATATACTCATAATCATTATATTCGTTAGCTTTTTCAATACCAAGTTCTATTATCATTATAGCTTCGTCATAAAGCTTTTTATTAACATAGATATTGGCCTTTTCAATTAAGGTGTGAGATACATTTTTATTATCAACCTTATTTCTAATTTGTTGAGATTTATTATAGTAATCCAATGCCTTAGATAATTTTTCTTCTCGTCTATATAAGGAACCTAGATTGTTATATATGAGTCCTAGTATCTTAGTACTTTCCTCATCATTTTCTTCCTTTACTATTTCAATTAACTCCTGAAGTATTGTTATAGCATTATCTATTTCATTTAATCCTTCATAACAGTTGGCCTTTAATATATTCACATAAACATAATTTAAAAATCTTTTTTCCACGTCAATCCTATGAATAAATTTATTTATAATATCTATAGCTTCTTGAAATTTATTTATACAGCTATATGCTACTGACAAATTATATGTAGCATACCTTAAAACCTTTTCATCCTTAAACATTTCTGCATTATATATTGCTTTATTAAAATATACAATAGCCTCTTCATAGTCAAGAAGTAAAAATTTACAATAACCTAATCTATTATAAACGTAACATATTTCACTATTTAGCTCTTCACCTCTTAAAATATCCATAGAATAAAAATAATTTTTATAGGCTTCTAGATATTGATTTTCTCCAAAATAAAGATCTCCCTTTCTTCTGTATACCTTGGCTTCAATTGAATTTAAGTTATACTCTTCTCCAATATTCATAATTTCGTTTAACTCATCCATGGATAAATCATTTTTAAGGATTTTTTCACAATATAATTTAGCATCTTCTTCCACACTTCTTGAAAAATAATCTTCTTCTAGCTCTAATTCAATATTCAATTCTTTTGCTTTTTTCATAAACTTTTCGGTAATAATCTTTGATGCCTGTAATGTAATATTCCTTCTTCCATTTTCCAATAAACCTAAATATCCTCTGGTAAAATGAGAATCTTGAAATTCTTGCTGAGTCATTCTTAGTTGTTTTCTTAATAACTTTATTTTTTTATTTCCACTTATAAACTCCACACTTCTATCCATAGCCTTCTTATTAAACCCCTTCTATACCTAAGTTTTAATTTTTTATTTTCTACTTCATCTTAAATCATATCATTTTTAAATTCATACTACAATAAATTGGATACTACATTTATATATAATATGTATCTCAAATACATATTATTCCATAAAAATATATTCTTTTTTTATATCTTCATAGAATTTTAAGATGAAAATAAAAATTTATTTACAAGATACTACATTTTTCGTGATACAATATGTAATATTCAGTGTTTCACTGTAAACTGTTAAAGTAATTTGACTTAAACTTTTTATAGCATTTTTGATACAAAAATATATAATAAAAGTATAATATTAATAAGGGGATGATCTTATGGACAAAAAACTAATTTCAATTCTTGCAACTGTAGCTTTAGCTGCAACCTTCACTTTTCAACCTGTAAGTGCACAAGGCTTAGAAAAACCTACAAAAAATAAAGCAGATATCTTAAAGGAATTCAAAAATTTAAACAAAGGTAAGGAGAAAGTTCACATTGACAACAAAGATGGAATGAAACTATTTATAAGCGGTATCCTATCGGAAACTGTTAATCCATCTTCTAGTAGTGTTATTGATTTCTTAAATGAAAACATGTCACTATTCAATATGAAAAATATTAAAAATAACTTTTCTCTTATCACTGCTGAACAAGATGATTTAGGATTTACCCATATAAAACTTCAGCAAACCTTTGACGGAAAAAAAGTTTATGGAAAAACTATAACTGCACACTTTGATAAAAATGGTGTTATTACTGGACTAACAGGAACTTTAGAAAATAGAATATCCTCAGTAACTAAAAAGAATAATAAACCCCTTACTGCAGATAAAGCTATAGAAATAGCTAAAGCTTCTAAGACATTTACTGAATTAACAGAAGAAGTCAGAGCTGAAAATTATATATACTTCGACGATAAAAATGCTTATGAAGTTTATAAAATAAACCTTGCTTATGATCTTCCTGAAATGGAAAGTTGGGAAATATTTGTAGATGCTTATAGTGGTGATATTATAAAAACAGAAAGTTTAATAAGAGAAGCCGGTCCAGTTACTGGTACAGGCATCGCTGTAAATGGTACTACTAGAGAGTTAAATTTATACCAAAATAAAACTAACTCATATCAATTAAAAGATACTACTAAACCTATGACTGGAACTATAAACACTTATACAGCTAACTATAGAACTACAACAACGGGTACTTTAATGACAAGTTCTAGTACTACAGTTTCTGATAAAGCTGCAGTAAGCGCCCATAGCTATGCAGAAGTTGTATATGATTTTTATAAAGATTTATTTAATAGAAATAGTTTAGATAATAGAGGCATGTCTTTAACTTCTGTTGTACACTATGGCTCTCGTTATAATAATGCTTTTTGGAATGGATATAAAATGGTTTATGGTGATGGTGATGGATCCTATTTTGCTCCATTATCAGGAGATCTTGACGTAGTTGCTCACGAAATGACTCATGGAGTGACTTCAAACTCTGCAGACCTTGCTTATGAAAACCAATCTGGAGCATTAAACGAATCTATGTCAGACGTTCTAGGTGTTTTAGTACAAACCTACGACAAGTACAATGTTGCAAATGGCGGTCAATGGACATTCAATTCTTCTGATTGGGTAGTTGGAGATGAAATTTATACTCCAAAAGTATCAGGAGATGCATTAAGAAGCTTAGCAAATCCAACACTATATGATCAACCTGCTCACATGAATAATTATCAAAATCTACCAAACACAGAATCTGGAGACTGGGGTGGAGTTCACATCAACTCTGGGATTCCTAATAAAGCTGCTTATTTAGTTGCTCAAAATATAGGCTGTGAAAAAACTGCTGATATATATTATAGAGCATTAACTGTTTATTTTAACTCCACTACAAATTTCTCTCAAGCAAGACTTGGTTTAATACAAGCTGCAACAGACTTATATGGAGCAAATTCAACTGAAGTACAAGCAGTATCTAATGCTTTAACATCAGTTGGAATTCTAGGTAACTAGCAGTACTCCTATTTATAAAAATTTAAACTCTATATCTAGTATTATGATTAGATATAGAGTTTTTTATTTTTATTTATAATAGGATAATGCCTTTTTACCCATCTTAGTCCATACTGACTTAAATGTGCTTTTATCAACCTTTGCATTTTTAACTCCAGTTAAAGGATCATTATAATATATTGAATTCTCATCCATACCTGTGATTAATACTGCATGTTGAGTAAAATAAGATTTTATAACTGTTCCATTACTGGTCCAAGTATGAGAGACTTTTGGTTCTTTAAAAGTAGATGTTATCCATACTACAATTGGTCTTCCACTTGATAGTACATTTTCCAACTCACCATAATCACACCCTGTCAAATCTAGTGCTTTATCTGGTAAGTATTCATTTATTACTGGTGCAAGAGCCACAGGATCTATAGAATATCCAGGAGTTTTACCTGTTATATCTCCAACAAATCCCTTCTTTGGATTTCCCCATTCTATTATACTGCCTTTTGAGTCATATTTAATTGGAGTTAAATCCCTCTTGACCTTTCCAATTACAGAATCCTTACTAACGTTAACTCCTGCATAATTTAGCATCATAGTTAAGGATGTTGCCTCACATCCATTTTTATATTCTGGCAACTGATTAATTATAGCTACATCTAGATTTATTTGCTTTGATGCATTTAATGCTTTTTCTAATTCATCTTTCTTTCTCTGAAGCTCTTCTTCTTTTAATCGCTTTTCTTCAGCCTTTTTAGCTTCTGCTTCTTCCTTAGCTTTTCTTTTAGCTTCTTCTTTTGCTGCCTTTTCTTCTTCTTTTTTCCTTCTCTTTTCTTCCTTTTCAAGCCTAGCTTCTTCCTCTGAACTTATATAACTAACATTGCCCTTACTAGCTAAAAAACTCATATGATCTTGAAGAGCACTAACCTTTTTACTTTCATAAATATATATGTTAAATGTAATTGTTAATGCTACAAAGGAAAGTGCTAATATAAACAATGCAAAAAGCTTTTTCATAGTACTCCCTCCCTAGTATATAACTCCTATAGAATATTAATTTAAATCCGCCTTTTTAATATTATCGTCAAGTTCTGATTGTACTTTAGGCGGTTTAGTTGCAATATATACAGCTGATATAATAATTATTGAACCTATTATTTGACTAAATCTCAAAGTTTCTCCAAGTATAAAGAAACTAAATATAAAAGTAACTACAGGACATAGGTTTAAGAATAAAGTAGATATACCTACATCTAATTCCTTAAAAGCAAAATTATATCCAAAGTTTCCAAAAGAAGAACATATTAATGCTAAAAATAAAAGATTTAAAATTATATTACCATTAATCATCTGGAAATTTATAGTTTCAAAAGGTAATAAGGGTATAAATGCTAGTGTACCAAAAATAGACTGATAGGTTGTAATTGTTATGTTAGAATATTTTTTAAACAGAGGCTTTGTAATTATTAAATACCCACACCATGCTATTACGCTACCAAACATATAAAGATATCCTGATAAAGACCCACCTACTACATCTTTTCCTATAACTAAATAAATTCCAAATATAGATACTATAATACTAATTACACTTAATCTAGATATCTTTGTTTTATAAAATATTTTATCTGCTATTATTGCTGCTACAGGTAAAGTAGCTACTATTATGGATGCTGAATTGGCAGACACCCTTAATATACCATTATTTTCAAAGAAGAAATATAAGGTGATAGCAAAAATTCCACTAACAGCCAATCTTCCATAATCTTCTTTATTAACTTTCTCCTTATTTGTAAATTGTTTTATTATAATAAGTGTTACAGTGGCAATAAAAAACCTAACAAAGGCCATTGCTACAGGTGAAAATGCATCTAATACTACTTTTATACTAACAAAAGAAATTCCCCAAGCTACCACTACACCTATTAACGTTATGTACGCTAATGCTTTTTTTGTCTTCATAATTTTTCCCCCTATCTGCATGCTTAATTATATCATAATCTTGTACTATTTCTATTATTAATATAAACATTTATTATACTCTAGCATCTTATATTAATATAATAAATCCACTACACTTATTAAAATCTGATAAATGTAATGGATTGTTTTTTATTTTATAACTTTGTGGCATATTTTTTTTCAAAATAGTGAACTACTTCATACATTAAATAAGCAATTATTGAAAGAATAACTACACTCATCATTACCATATCTAATTGTGCTACTTGTCCTCCATATACTATTAAGAAACCAAGTCCTTTTTTTGCTACTAAAAATTCTCCCATTATAACTCCTACCCAAGAAAGTCCTACACTAATCTTTAGTGCAGATATAAAAGTTGGTGTCGTAGCAGGAATGATTAAGTTAGTTAAAATTTTAAACTTTGACGCACCAAAGGTCTTTAAGAGTTTTATTTTATCTTCTTCTACTTCTCTAAAGCCTGAAAGTATACTTATTATTGTAGAAATTATAGAAATTAACAATGCCATGATTATAATTGCCTTCATTCCATTCCCTGCCCAGAATATTATTATAGGTCCTAAAGCTACTTTAGGAAGTGCATTTAGGACTACAATATATGGATCTAAAACATTTGAAAGAAAGTCTGACCACCACAACATTATTGCAATTATAGTCCCTAAAAAGGTTCCTAAAGTAAATCCAATTATAGTTTCAAAACAAGTTATTGTTATATGATTAATTAAAGCTCCCTCATTATACAACTTTATAAAACTCTTAAACATTCTTAATGGTGTACTAGTTAAAAACGGGTCAATAATCTTTAAATTGCCTAATACTTCCCAAAGAAGAAAAAATGCAACTAATATAAGTATTCTAGTAAAAATAATCTTTCTTCTGTTTCTTTTTACCTTCTTTAAATATTCTTCATGTTCCTTACTTATCATCATAATCCATCTCCTTCCATATATCATTAAAATATACTCTAAACTTACTGTGTTCACGACACTTTAAAGGAGTTAGATTTTCTCCATCAAATTCTATCTTTATAATTTTCTTTATTACTGCTGGTCTTTTTGATAGCACTATTACCCTAGATGACATAGACACAGCCTCTGAAATGTCATGGGTGACCATAATGGCTGTTTTACCTTCATTTTTAATTATTTCGTATATTTCATCACTGACATTGAGTCTAGTTTGATAATCTAGGGCTGAAAATGGTTCGTCTAAAAGTAAAACTTCTGGGTCTAAAGCTAAGGTTCTAATTAAAGCAACTCTTTGCCTCATGCCGCCTGATAACTGTCTTGGATAATGGTCCTTAAACTCCCATAGATTATAGTTTTTTAATAATTTCTCTAATTTTATTTTTGCATCATCATTCATCATTTTTTTAATTTTTAATCCTATACTTACATTCTGCAATACCGTTAACCACTCAAAAAGTTGATCCTTTTGAAACATGTATCCAATTTTATCTGAGTACCCTTCTTGAACACGTCCATCAACTAATATATCTCCTGATGAAGCTTCAATAAGCCCAGATACTATATTTAAAAGTGTGGATTTTCCGCATCCTGAAGGTCCAACTATACTTACGAACTCTCCACCGTCTACTGTGAAGTTAATATCTTTTAAAGCAACAGTCTCTGCAGATAGTGTATGATAATTCATGTAAACATTCTTTATCTCTATTCTATTCATATCTCCATCTCCATATCTTTATTTTTTATCTTCTTAGTTTTTTAATTTCTTTTCTATCATTACTTATAATCCTTAGCTTTAAAGTTCTTTAATATTTTATAGTACTAATATATGAGGTTATAATAAATGTTGATAATAAAACTTATACCATATATAAATAAAAGGAATATGCCTTTAAAATCCTAAAGACATGTTCCTTTAAAATTATTTATTTGTATATATAATTTATAGATTTTAATGATTTTAAAAAATCATTTTTTCTTTATTTCTTCATAGCCTTTTCACTAATTGAATTATTAACTATATCTTTAAATGGTGGTCTTTTAGTTAAAAGTTCAGAGTCGTAGGATTCTATAATATCCATTAATCTATTCATATCCTCTTCACTTACCGTTGGAGTTTTAGCGTAAGCCTCTATTTTTTTATAATTCCTCACAACTGTTGCTATTACTTCTTCATCTGTTCCTGGAAAGAAATCTTTTATAGAATTGGCAACTGTAGCATCCTCATTAGACATTACCCACTCCTGCCCCTTTTGAATAGCCTTAACAAATCTTACTAACAAGTCTTCATTCTCATTAATATAAGATTGAACAGTATAAAAACATGTATATGGAAGGTTTCCAGCGCTTTCTCCAATAGATGCTACTACAGATCCATTTATTTCATTTGCTATTACACTAGCAGTTGGTTCAAATATTGCAGCATAGTCTCCAGTACCGCCTTTAAATGCTCCTGGAACTGCGTCAAATGCTATATTAGTAACTAAATTTAAGTCCTTTTCTTTGTCGATATTTTCATTTTTTAATACATACTCAAGAGCCATTTCAGGTACTCCACCCGGTCTTCCTCCTATAACTGTCTTCCCTTTAATGTCTTGCCATGAAAACTCACTATGTTTTTCTCTAGATACTAAAAATGATCCGTCCTTTTGAGTTAACTGGGCAAATACTACTGGATAATCTTCTCTACCTTGATTATAAATATACATTACTTGCTCTGGTCCTGAGAATCCAATATTAACACTTCCACTAATAAGTTGTTGCATAGTTTTATCTGCACCTTGGCCTGTGGAAAGTTCAATCTCAATTCCTTCTTCTTCAAAGAATCCCTCACTAATTGCTGCATACATTGGTGCATAAAAAATGGATCTAGTTACTTCATTAAGTCGTATAGTTGTTATTTTATCTTTATTTCCTTGATTTTCTTTGTCTGATGTCTTATTTTTATTACATCCTGTAAATAAGCCAACACATATAAATGCACAAATTAAAGCACTTAATAACTTAATAGTTTTCTTTCTCATAATTTCCTCCTAGAATAATATTAGTAATACAGTTTAACACTTCACTTCTCATACTCTATAATATGTAGAATAATGATTTTTGCTAACTAAAGTTTATAACTAACAATTATTAATATTGAAAAAGTATAATTGTATAACCTAAAAATACTGTGCCATTTGACATGTATCATAGCCCATGTTAGTATCCTTGTGTAGCATTACTGAATTTATATATTCTATTCATTTTAAAATATAAGGAGGATTTCTATGTCTATAGCAATAATGGCATGTAGAAAGTTAGTCGGTCAATGTGCTGGAACTGGATGTTTTGATGCCTATAACAATTTAACTGATACCTTTCGAAAGTATGAAAATTCAAAACCTATATTATCAAGCTTCTTCTATTGTAGTGGTTGTGATACAACTATATCAGATCAAGAAGATTGGAATCATAAAATAGAGCAACTTAAAAGAAAAAAAGTCGATACCATTCATATAGCTCTTTGTATAGATGTTGAGTGTGATAATTATAATAAGCATGAAAAGCTTTTAAAGAATCATGGATTTAATGTAATTCATGGAACTCATAAATAATTAGATTTATTATATAATTTAAAGAAATCAATTAAAATCTAATATTAATAATTATATTAAAAAGTGACTAATAGATAAAAGTTCAATTGGTCACTTCTATATTTTTATCATATATTTTATCACCTAATTGTTAGTAATAGCTCCAATTCATCTTATTATCTATATAGTTACATTTATTTATAAAATTATATATATTGTATTTTTATGTTATAATATAATTAAAACATACAAGGAGATGATAAATTTGGAACTTAATTGGAGTCTTAAAGAGCTTTATTCTTCCTTTGAATGCAATGAATTTAAAGAGGATTTGAATAATCTAGATGAACTTATAGAAAATTTCATAACTACTACTAATAACATTATTGATAGTACAGATTCACCTGATAAGTTGTTAGAAAATTTCATATCTATGAATATAGAATTAAAAACTCTAGCAAGAAAATTAGGTAGTATGGTTCACTTAACTCTTAGTGTAGATACCAAAAATTCAACTGCTTTAAAATATGATGATATTCTTTCTTCTAAAATTAGTAATCTAGCTGAAAGCGAAGCTAAAATTACAAAATGGATTGGTAATCTTAAAGATTTAGATAAAATAATTCAAGGTTCTAGATTACTTAGTGACCATAATTTTTTCCTTAAAGAAAAAGCAGAAAATGCAAAATATATGCTAAGTGATAAAGAAGAAGCTATAATAGCAAAAATGAAAAATACTGGATCAGACGCTTGGTGCAAACTTAAAAATGTGCTAATCTCTGGCCTTATGGTTGATATAGAACTACATGGAGAAAATAGACAACTACCCTTATCTATGATTAGAAACATGGCTTATGAGGCTGACTCAACTATTAGAAGAAAAGCTTATGAGGCTGAAATTAAGGCTTATGAAAAAATTCATGATGGTATGGCTGCTGCTATTAATGGAATAAAGGGCGAAGTTATAACACTTTGTGATATAAGAGGGTTTTCTTCTCCACTAGATAAAACTCTTTTTAATTCAAGGATGGATAGAAAAATTTTAGACTCAATGCTCGATGCTATTAAAGAATATCTTCCTATATTTAGAAAGTATCTCAAAAGAAAAGGCGAACTTTTAGGCCATAAAAATGGTCTACCATTTTATGATTTATTTGCGCCTATGGGTAATGCTGATATGACTTACACCTATGAAGATGGATGTAAGTGTGTAATTGATAATTTTAGAACCTTTAGTGATGACTTAGCAGATTTCGCTAAAAATGCCATGGAAAAATCATGGATAGATGTTTTACCTAAAGCAGGAAAGGTAGGAGGTGCATTTTGCTCTAGACTTCCTCATGTAGGTGAGAGTAGGGTGTTATTAAACTATGGTAATGCCTTTAGTGATGTAGTTACCCTTTCCCATGAGCTTGGTCATGGGTATCATGGATATTGCCTTAACAATGAAAGTATATTAAATGCACATTATCCTATGCCAATAGCAGAAACAGCTTCTAACTTCTGTGAGACTATAGTAAAAAAAGCAGCTATTAAAACTGCTACTAAAGATGAGGCTTTCTCTATCTTAGAAACTGAAATTAGTGACTGTACTCAAGTTATAGTTGATATTTATAGTAGGTTTCTGTTTGAGAGTGAATTATTTAAAATAAGAAAAGAAAGATCTCTTAGTGTAAAAGATTTAAATGAAATAATGATTAATGCCCAAAAAGAAGCTTATGGTGATGGCCTTGATTCTAACTTCCTTCATCCATACATGTGGGCTTGTAAAACTCATTACTATTATGCTGAAAATAATTTCTATAACTTCCCTTATGCCTTTGGTCAATTATTTGCAAAAGGTCTTTATGCAGAATACTTAAAGAGGGGCGATTCCTTCCCAGAACAATATAAAACCCTTCTTTCAGCAACAGGGAAAAATTCTTTAAGCGATATAGCTAAAATAATGAATATTGATATCTCTTCTAAAGACTTTTGGATAACTTCTTTAAAAATGATAGAAGAAGACATTAATCTATTCTTAAAATATAATAGTTAAAGTACTTAAGATTATATTAGAAATTTAAGAAAACAGTCTGATTTAAATTATTTTAATCAGACTGTTATTATTTTGCATACTTAGTAAATTAGTAAACTCTATACTATTTCTCTAAGCCTGCAGCTTCTCTTATTTTATCTATATTCTTATCTTCTTTATTTTTCTGAAGCATCATGTAAACATATATTGGTATTCCTACAAGCATTAATATAAATCCATACATTACTACATCAGCTCCTGTTCCATATATAGCATATATAGAATAAGCAAATGCAAGTAATGAGAAGAATGAACTCTTTAAGAAGTTTATAAAGCTAAAATCTTTTGATTTCTTACATAGTAATACTATTTCAGCAGCTGCTGAGAATGTGTATGCTGGTAAGAAAGATAATGTAGCTAGTAATATCATAAAGTCAAAGGCACTTCTAAGAGACCCTACATAGTTCATTATTAAAAGTAAATTCATGCATATACTTCCTATAACAAGAGATGCCACAGGAGTATTAAATTTAGGATTTATACGTTTAAATATTGCTGGGAATAATCCATCTTCAGCTGCTCCAACAGCACTTCTAGCTGTTGTTAATAACCATCCAGAAGTTGCTCCTAAAGTAGAAATTAGTGCACCAGCTGCTATGAAAGTCCCCCCCCATGAAGCTCCTGTAGCTTTATTTATAATATCTGCTAGCGGTGCATCTGAATTTGCAAGAGCTGCTTGATCCATAGCACCCATAGAAACAACACTCATTACTATATATATGGCAGACACTATTACTATTCCATATATAGTACTTTTTTTAATATTTTTCTCTGGATTTTTTATCTCTCCACCTGCTACTGTAGCACTTTCTAATCCTACAAAAGCCCATAGTGCTATAGCTATAGCTGATGGTAATGTTCCCATTCCGCTTACTTCTGGACTAGATACAGTCTTCATATAGCTTGGATCAAAATTTAGTGCAGCAATTACAATAAATACTACAAGTACTGCAATTTTTAATACTGTTGATATAACTCCTATTTTTCCAACATATTTTACACCATATATATTTATTAATGTAAATATCCATACCACTGCAGAAGATATCAAGAATGCTGCTAGTGGATTGTTTGCAGCTGGAACAAAGTATGTAAAATAACTCATAAATGCTGTAATTATAGCTGCATTTCCTACCCATGCACCTATCCAAAAGGACCATGCAATTAGAAAACCTGCAAAATCACCAAAGGCAGCTCTTGTATAAACAATAGGACCTCCAGTTTTAGGCATTTTTGATCCTAAATTAGCAAAGCTTAAAGCAATAAGTAATGATCCTATTGAAGTTAAAACCCATGCTAGTATAGCTACTTTTGGGTTTGTTACTCTTGCGAAACTTGCCGGTGACATAAAAATTCCTGAACCTATTACATTCCCAACTACGATAGCTGTAGCTGCAGCTAGTCCAAGATCTCTCTTTAGTGAAGCATCAGTTTGTATTCCGTCTTTTTTAGCCATTTTTTTCCCCCTATAATTGATTTCTTTTAAAAGTAGTTAATTTACTTCTAGAAACCTTAGACATTAAATTTCCACTCAATTATCTAGTTTAATTTAATCGATTACAAAAATCAACCTATTTTTAAATAAATTTTAATATTTTAAAAGGATTTTTATCGATATTTATATATAAGTTGTATGTTTAATGTTTATTATGAACAATATTATATTAAATCAATTTTTATCCATAATATATTTTCTACTTTCTATATAAAATTCTTCATAAAGTCCATCATTAATTTTCATCAATAAGGAACAAAACTCTATGAAAAAATCTTCTTCATAGAGTTTATTTAAAATTAATATTTAAATTATCTTGATATTGTAGTATTTACTTTAACTGTATCCCTTTTTAGGATAAACATTAAAAATCTTATAAACACATATAATACAATAACAGTTGCAATTACCTCTTGAAATTTAACTACATATTTTAGCCAAGAAATTTCTTTTCCAGCTTTCATCAAAAATCCATTAGTACCCTTCATTGCAATTGCACTTATTACCATAGGGAATGTAAATGCAGCATAACTGGGATAAAATTTAAGTCTTAACCCCTGTACAAGATACACTATTCCACATATATATAATACCATTACCAATACTGCTAAAAACATGACCATATTAATATTCTTTTCTGAAAAAGAATTTAAATATGCAGCAAGTGTAAGTGCAGCTGGCGCTGCAAATATTACTGTGGTTGGAAAGGCTGGTTCTGGTATTCCCTTTACTATAAGGGTTCTATAACCTAAAACAGGAATTAATATAATAAGTGAAATAAAGGCAATCCAGAAAAAAGCTTGTCCTAGTTGAGCTAATTTAAATGCTGGTGCAGTTATTCCACCTACACCTATTCCCACATAAACAATGAATGTACTTGGAAACATCTTCTTAATATCAAATTTTAATATAAAGTTTTTAGAATAAAATATTATTAGGCCTATATGTATTAGTACCCCCACCCACCATAGAATAAATCCAGATGAGAAAGATATTTCCTTTAAATATGCAGATAAAAGCATAACCCCCATGGAGTAGGTAGGTATAACTGCTGCAATAACGGGATGTTTTATTTCTTCTTTTACATCTTTCCAGCAAGTTATAATCTTTATTGTAAGAAGTATTAATATTATTGCAGATATCACTCCAAGGATATTTTTAAATACTATATTGTATGATGATAATAAATTTCCTAATGAAGCTAATGCTAGCATTACAGCTGCCATTGGCAATGGTATTTTTTTTATATAATTCATATTCATTTTCCTCAACTATTCATCAATATTTTCAATATTTAATTCTCTTACAATAATTTCTGCAGCCTTTTCTGCCATTTCTCCAGTAAATCTTATGCATTGTGCTTTATGCTCACCAGATGCCATATCCATACCTTTAGTTTGAACACTGCAACATAAACATTTATGCTTTTGTCTAAAACTATCTTGTAATTCATAGGCTAACTGTAAAGCTTTAACACTCTTGGGATCTTGAGGATTACTTCCTTTAGTTCTTCCAAAAAAGTATCCAAGACATAAAACAGCTCCTGTAACAGCTCCACATGTACATTTTGATTTTCCAATACCTACTGGAAATCCAGAAGCCATGGCAATCATTTCATCTGGCATGTCTACTTCAAAGTTACTTTTAATAGATGCAACTATTGCTTCTGAACAATAAAACTCACCTTTTCTGAAATGTTCTTCTGCAACTTCTCTAACCTTTTTCACACTAATTTTTTCAATCATTACATATACCCTCTTTCATATTTAATTCATCTTCATTATAACTATTTGCTAATAAATAAACTTTAATAATTATAATATTAAATAGTTATATTTTATCTATTTGAATTTCAAATATACTATGAATTAATATTAGGTATTTGCCAATCAATTTCTTTTTGTTCCAAAGATTTTAATATATCATTAGTCTTTGAGAAATGCTTACATCCCATAAACCCTCTAGTTGCAGATAAAGGACTAGGATGTACTGAAGTTAAAATATAGTGATTAGGATTTGTAATAAACTTCATCTTTTCCTTTGCATTATTTCCCCATAATAAAAATACTATAGGCTTCTCTCTTTCATTTAATAATGTTATTATTCTATCAGTAAAACATTCCCAGCCCTTATTTTTGTGTGAATTGGCCTCACCTTCTCTTACTGTAAGTACAGCATTCAAAAGTAATACTCCTTGTTTTGCCCAAGGAACTAAGTAACCATTATTAGGAATATAGCACTCTAAATCACTTTTTAATTCCTTATACATATTTAAAAGAGATGGTGGAATTCTAACTCCAGGTTGAACTGAAAAAGATAATCCATGTGCCTGACCAGCTCCATGATATGGATCTTGCCCCAATATTACCACCTTAACATCCTCGTAAGATGTAAATTTAAGGGCATTAAAAATATTATTCATATCTGGGAATACATTTCCAGTTTTATATTCACTAATCAAAAATTGTCTTAATTTTATGTAATAAGGCTTATCAAATTCTCCTTTTAGCTTTTCATCCCAATAATTTCCTATATTTACCATTGATAATCATCCTTTCCATCCATTACTTATACAATTATATTTATATAATTACTTATAAAAACTTTTATGTCAATAACTCTTATAAAAGAAAGCCCTTCTGCTACTGTGCAGAAAGGCTTTCACCATTTATTATAACAATAAAATCATTACACTATCATGATATTATTTCCGGTACTTCCCCCGTTCTTTATCCCATGATAACTCTTCAGAAAATTCCTCTTTAAATTTCCTTAGTTGCTGCTTTGTTTTGGGGCTAGTAGCTATATGTGTAGATTGATAAACATTCTTCATAAGCTATTCCTCCTTCAAATTCTCGTTTCTATGAAATTCACTTAAACATTCACAGGCATGAAAACTTACTACAAAACAAATAATGATTTTATTGGTATGATAATAGTATGTCATGAAAAAATTTTTTTATGTATTTATAAAAAAACTTTTTTTAAACTCACATTCCAATTTAAATTGTATATTATGATATTGTAATACTATTAAGGAGCATGTTATGTTCATTAGGAAACCCTATGATATAAACTCACAAAATTATTATACTAATAGATACTTAGATGACGAAGAAAGTTGTAATGAGTGTTTTGATGAAAGGATAGTACCTCCATTTTTCCCAGGAGGTCCTGGCCCATCAGCACCACCATGGAATCAACCACCAAGACCCCCAGTATCACAACCTGGTTCACCTTCAGGTCCACAATCAGGAGGACCTCCAGGACCTCCCCCAAATATGACGCCTAAGAAATCATTTTCTTCAGGACCACAGACTAAAGCTGTATCCCCTGGATCTATAAGACCTTGTAGATTCCAATTTGTATATATATGGCTTCGTAATGGAAATTCTTTTTGGGCATGGCTTATTAATGTCGATAGACGAACTGCCTATGGATTTAGATGGACTGGCTGGAGATGGGTTTACTTTGGTATAAGCTTAAACAGAATAGATTACTTTGAATGCTTTGGTAGACGTTATACCCCACCAGAAGATAATCTTACATCTACCTTAGAAACTCAAGTATTATCACCTTCACAATTCAAACTTGAATATCCATTTATTGAAAATGCTGAAAATGGAGATACTGCTAGTATAGTGAATCAAGAAATTATTGATTCATTGAATTCTTTATGGCTTAATGAAGTTTTAGTTCCTGATAAAGTGAACTTTACAACAGTAGAAAGTGCTTATGAAGTTCCGCTAAATTCTGATGGTCTATTAAGTATAGTAATGTCTTTGTACACAGAAACTGAAGATAATCCAGCTGGCAGTACTTTATTTACTTCTTTAACTATGGATGTTAATACTGGAGAGGTCTATGACTTTGGTAATTTATTTAATAATAGCATGAACTATACTCAAATTGTTAGTGATATAGCTACACAAAAGGCTAATGAAATGAATATAAATTTCACTACACCATATACCGGAGTTACAGATACCCAAAAATTCTATTTAACTCCTGAAGGCTTAGTATTATATTATCAAGTTGATGAATTTACACCAGCCTCTAGTGGATTATTTAGAATTACTATTCTTTATAATGAACTTTCCAATATTTTATATCCAGAAAGTCCACTAGTTCGACTTATTCAAACTCAGTTCCGTTAACGAATAACTATAATATTTAACACTTAATAAATTAATTATAAAGTAGGACTTATTTTAAAGTAATTTTAAATAAGTCCTTTTCTTAATTTATTCTTAGATTTTATATGTTCTATCACTGTAATTTTCAACAGAGCCTTTAACTAAGTCATATTATTTAAAAGAGTATATTGTATTAATATCTTTAGCTGTATAATAGTATTATATAAATATAATTTAGTTTAGAAGGTAGGTTTTAAATTATGTATAACTATCTCACTGAAAAATCAGTTCAAATTCTAAAAGATGAACTCGAACATAGAAAAAATGTAGTTAGATTTCAGATAAATGAAGAATTAAAAGAAGCTAGAGCTCATGGAGACTTAAGCGAAAATTTTGAGTACAAAGCAGCTAAAAAGAATAGAGCTGATAATAATAGACGTATGGGATATCTAGAAAAAATGATTAAAACGGCAAAAATAATAAATGATGACATATCAGAAAATCAGGTTGGTGTTGGAAAAATTGTAACCCTAAGATTTCTAGATGATGATGAGGAAGAAGATTTCACCATGGTAACCACTGTTGAAGCAGATCCTCTTAATAATAAAATTAGCATAGAGTGTCCTTTAGGAAAAGCGTTATACAAAAGAAATTTAGGTGAAAAAGCAGAAGTTACATCTCCAGATGGCTCTTATAGTGTAGTCATAGAAAAGCTCGAAATGATAAAATAATAAAAGTGGCTATGTCAAAATAATCTAAATCTCATTTTGACACAGCCTTCTACTTTATATTAAATCACTTCTACAGATATATTTTTTTCTGATGTATTATCGAGTAATAAATTCTTCTTCTTAGTCATGTAATATAGAATCATCACAATAGTTATTCCTTTAAGAACACTACTCATACTAATGCTCCACCAAACTCCATCTATGCCTAAAAGGTTTGGTGATGATAATATCATAGATGCTGGAACTCTAAGTCCTGTCAGTATAATGCTTACAGCTGCAGGTATATATGTTCGTCCTAAACCATTGAACATTCCTACTGTTGTAATTTCAATACACATAAACAATTGAGAATATCCAAGGATTCTTAAATAATCTGTACCTAACCTTATAGCTTCTTTTTCTTTTATGAATACTGAAAAAATTCCTTTTCCTCCTATTATTAATACTAGAGTGGCTAAAATTCCAACTACTCCTGCTATTAAAATAGTAGCTTTATAGCCTTCCTTAATTCTATCATGTTTTTTAGCTCCATAATTTTGTCCTACAAAAGAACTAAGGGCTGTTGAAAATCCACCTGCAGTCATCCAAGTTATTGCTTCAATTTGAACTCCTACTTTTTGTACTGCTATAGCGACTTCACCAGATCCAGCTATTACCCTTGCTATTAAAATAGAAAAAGTAGTAAATAATCCGCTTTGAACTCCAGAAGGAATTCCAAGTTTACATATAGTTTTTATAGCTCTAAAATCAGGTTTCTTTAATAGAGTAAATTTTAAATATTTTTCTTTACTCTTTAAAATAGATATTAAGAAACAAGTTACAACTATACTTTGTGACCCTATTGTTGCTAAGGCCGCTCCTAAGACTCCCATCTTTGGAATAGGTCCCATACCATAAATTAAAATTGGGTCAAATACTATATTAACTACTAAACCAACAGTGTTAATAATAAAGGGTGTCTTACTGTTACCTGCTCCATTAAATATTGCTGTTAGTACTGGTATTAAATTTGTTATAACCATCCCCATAGCTATTGTAGCTAGATAAGTTTCTGCCATAGATATAACTTTCACATTTTCTAACTGGAAAAATGCTAAAAACTTACTTCTAAATAATAGTATTATTACTCCCATGATTAAAGATAATACTATATTAATTTGTAGGGCACTAACAATATAATTCCTTGTAGCTTTTTCATCTTTACGTCCCAAGCTTTGGGATACTTTTACCTCTGCACCTACCTTAGCTATCATGGTAAGAGCTGCAGCTAAGTTACTAAAAAAACCTGCTGTTCCTACTGCTGCTACTGCTGTACTTCCTATTCTTCCAACCCAAAGCATGTCTGTTAGATTGTATGCCATTTGAATAAATGAAGTTGCCATAATAGGAAGAGCTAATTGAACTAGCTTTCCACTTATAGACCCTTCTGTTAAGTCTATTCTTTTCTCCATAATATCAATCCCCACCACTATAAAATTTTATGCTATTAATATTTCTACAACACCTCAATAAATATTTTACTTCGTACTACGAAGAATGTCTACATAATTTTAACATGAATTTTTCTTGAAATTATTTTATTATTTCAATTTTCCCTAATTATATTTGATATAACAAAAATACCATGGTTTATGTATAACTAATTAATTTATTATACATAAACCATGGTAAATAACATATTTAACTTACATATATTCAATTTACTTTTTTAAAATCATAATATCCTCTATGGTAGCCCTATCTACTACAATATTATCTCCTAAAATTTCTCTTACTTTATCGACTTGTGATGTCAACCCTTCGAAACCAAATCTATTTTTACTTATGCCTTCAAAGTGTTTCTCAACTTCCTTTGTAAGTATATTGCAGTCCCCTTTAATAATTTTGTAGGCTTCCATTATTTCATCCTTTGGTTTTGAGAATACAATACTTCCATCCTTTATAAAAGTAATATAATCTGCTATTCTTTCAAGGTCTGAAGTTATATGAGTAGATATTAATACCCCCATATTTTCATTTTCCATTAAACTTTGAAGTTCTTCTAACACTTCCGATCTAACCACTGGGTCTAATCCCACAGTAGGTTCATCCATTATTATAAACTCTGCTCCATGGCTAAGGGCTATACATAATGAAAATTTCATTCTCATACCCTTAGATAATTCTTTTAGTTTTTTATCCTTATTAAGCTCAAACTTATTTAAATAATAATTAAATTTATCCTTATCCCACTTACTATATAACATAGAAACCATGTTGCCATTTTCTTTTAAAGACATATGGTCGTAGTAGCAAACTTCATCATAAACAAAACCTATTCTATCTTTTATTTCCCTTTCAAATTTAACGTTATCTTTATCAAATATCTTTATATCTCCACTGTCCTTCTTTACTAAATTCATTATAAGTTTTATTAACGTAGTTTTACCTGCACCATTTTCACCAATTAACCCCATAATAAATCCCTTAGGCAACTGTAAAGAAACATTATTTAACTTAAAGTTTTTGTATTTTTTACATAAATTATCCACATACAATATATTATCCATCATATTCCTCCTACTATAGGTTATATTCTTCAGCAAGTACTCTTAAACTTTCTATGATTTCTTCTACTGATATTCCAGCTTTAGAACCTTCCTCTATTGCCTTAATTAGATAGTCTTCCATATTTCTCATAATAGATTCTTTTAAAAGTTCCTTATCTTGAACATTTACAAAAGATCCCTTCCCTGGAACTGTGTATATAAAGCCTTCCCGTTCTAGCTCATCATAAGCTCTCTTAGTTGTAATTACACTAATTCTCAGATCTTTAGCAAGCCCTCGTATAGATGGCAATGGCTCATTAGGCTCTAACTTATTTGTTAAAATATCGTCCTTTATTTGTTTTTCTATCTGAGAATATATGGGTTCTCCCGAAGAGTTGTTTATTATTATATTCATTGAAATTCCTCCAAGTTTAAATGTATTCTGAAAATTTTTATCTACCTATAAATCTCTCTTTCTATATCCAATTATAGACAATACTATAAAGAAAAAATATATTATAATTCCTATTAGAATAATACCTATAGCTAAATACACTTTAGGAATTGTACTTACTAATAAATACTTGCTAATTCCTTTGAAAATATTAGGGCGTATCTTATCAATAAGCTTCAAAATAATTATAGGCACATTTATAACTGCAATAATAATGATTGCGGAGTATTTTGCAGCAACACTATAATCATATCTATAGTATATAAAATTCGTAACCCCAATTATTAAACAGTAATATATAAAGGATAAAGATTGGATAATATAAATTATACATAAATTTTCTTGATTAAAGTTTCCAACTAATAATACTATTGACATAAGTATAGATGAACATAAAACATAAATTATGAAATAATAAATAAATTTACTTATCACTACATCAACTCTTCTTACCGGAAAGCTATTAATTATCACATCATAGTTTCTTCTCATTTCATCTGTGGCTGTAAATTTATTTGCTATTAACGGTACTATGAAGGTTCCCAATAAATAAATCAAAAGTGTAGCTTCAAAGCTATACATAGAAGCAAAACATAATGCTATCCCTACAACTAAAAGAGAAATAGTATAGATATATCGACTAGTCATAAAGTCCTTTTTTAAAAGAGCTCCCATAAATTCTCCTCCTAAAAATCTTTCTTTTCATAAATAACCACTGATATAGTAGCAATTAAAGCTAAAATACCTAATACCAGTGCACTTAATATAATGTTACTTACTAAAGTATTACTTTGAAATATCACTAAAAGTCTTTCTATGCTAGATAACCACCCAGGTAATGCTTCTCCTTTAAGATACTCACCTATGGTTAAAGTTCCTGCCATTATAACAAAGAAGATAACAAAGTAAAATATCTTTGCAAACTTTATTCCTAATGAAAAATATACACAATAATAAAGAGCTACAAATATAAGAATATAACTAACAGTCCCTTTAATTACAGATGGAGGCAATTTTAAATACTCTGCTGGATATATCATATAAATTAGATTATTTAATAGCACTCCTATTACTGTTACTATGATTATCCACATAATAGAAAACAGAAACTTACCTAATACATAATCACTTCTTTTACAAGGACTACTAAGTATACTAATATGAATCTTATCTCTAGCTTCCATTTCAGTAAAGGCTATACTAATTACCCCACCCATTAGTAAAAAATAATTAAATAAGCCAGCTCCTTTATTCCCAACTCCAAACAATATAACTACCACTATCATTATTAGTCCACTTTTATTGCTGTATAGATTAAATACTCCCCTTAAATCTCTCATGGCCATTTTCCACATTTATTTTCTTACCCCCTTATTCATAGCTACCATAATTTCCTCTAAAGATGGCTTTTCACTAACAATTTTCTGCCTTATACTTTTTTCAATGTATTTATCTTTAATTATTCCTTCAAAACCATATGGTGTTTCTCTCAATCCATATATAACTTTTTCATCAAGTTTACTTAATAGAGTCTTATCCCCTTTAATTATTTTATATTCCTCCATTAATTCACTAGTAGCTTTAGAGAAAACTATCTTTCCCTTTTGGATGTAAGTTATATAATCTGATATCTTCTCTAAATCAGAAATTATATGACTTGAAATTAAAATACCTATATTTTCGTCTTGTATGACCTCTTGAAATACATCTAAAATATCACGCCTCATAACTGGATCTAGTCCTGAAGCCGGTTCATCTAGTATTAAAAATTCTGCATTATGACTTAATGCTAAAGCAATGGCAAATTTCATTTTCATTCCTTTAGATAATTCTTTTACCTTTTGCTTTTTATTTAAGTTAAATTTCCTTAAATAATTCTCAAATACCTTAGTATTCCAACTTTTATAAAAACCAGAGATTATTTTTTCATTATCTTTAATAGAGATATTTTCATAATAAAAACATTCATCATAAACAAATCCTATACGCTCCTTTATCTCTCTTTCATTGTCAATATTATCTTTACCAAAGATTTGAATTTCACCTTCATCTCTTTTTAGTAAATTCATAATTAGTTTTATAGTAGTTGTTTTACCTGCTCCATTTTCACCTATAAAGCCCATAATATATCCTCTATCTAAACTAAATGAAATATTATCCAACTTAAAATCTTCATATTCTTTAGTCAAATTTTTTATTTCTATTATTTTATTGGACAAAGTAACACCTCCATTAATTCTTATAAATTTTAATTTAAAATTAAGTTTACTATAACTACTGTTTAACGCTGTTAATATTCAGTATGTACAGTACTTATAAAAAAATTAAGCTAAATTGCTTCTTTATACTAACAGTATATATTGTTTATATACACTATGTCAATACTAAATTTAATCCAAAATAAAAACACCTGAGCATTAGTGACTTGCCAATGCTTAGATGTTTTTATCTACATATATGTTAAACTTCTTATATTCTAAAAATTTGCATTAAAAATAATATGGTGCAGGATCTATATTAGTTCCATTTTTAATAACTTCAAAATGTATATGAGGACCTGTTGACCATCCAGTAGAACCAACATTTGATAGCTGTTGTCCTCCTGCTACTGTTTGTCCAACACTTACTGATAAAGATGAGTTATGAGCGTATAATGTACTAATGTCTCCATGACTTACCACAACAACATTACCGTATCCTTCCATCCATCCTGCATAAGTTACAGTTCCAGCCTTAAGAGAATACACCGGAGCACCATATGGAGCACCTATATCTATTCCTTTATGGAATTCTTGCCCTCTACCTACTGGACTAGTTCTATTTCCAAATGGAGATGTAATAGCATATCTAGTTCCTGTTATTGAGTACATTCCATTAGTGGATACTTGACTTGAAGATGACCCACTATTTGAAGGCTTAGTGTTTGATTGAGAAATTGAACCTCCACGAGAAGGTCTACTTGCAGCCTTTTCCATAGCTGTTATACTGGCTAAAATTTCTTCAGATTCTGCTTCATTTTGAGCTAGAAGCTTTTCAGCTGTTCCTAATTCATTTTCTGCCTTTGCCATAAGTTTTGTCTTCTCATCTTTTTTAGCATTTAATTCTTCCAAATTTGCATCCACTATAGCTTTTGCATTTTCTAAGGTTTTCTTTTCTTCAGAGGAATCCTTTATATTTTTATCTAATTCTTCTTGATTTGCCTTAAATTTATTTATTTCTTCATTGTCAAAAGAAATTAAGGTATTAATTATATCTATCTTTTCAAAAAAATCTGAAAAACCTTCGGCACTAAGTAGAATTTCTATGTAGCTTGTACCATTGTTTTTATATAAAACTCTTAGTCTTTTATCCATGACCTTTTTATTGGCTTCTAACTCTTTTTTAAGTTCACTAGATCTTTCTTCTAGCTCTTCTATTTTATTAGTTGACTGTGAAATTTGAGCTTGTAAATTATTTACCTCACTATACAACTTGTCCATATTGTTGTCTAACTCTGAAATTTCACTTAATATATTATCTCTGTTTTCTTCTAACTCAGATACTTTAGCCTTATTACTTTCAATTTGCGTTTCAATTTCTTTAGATTTACTTTTTGCATCTGATAAGTCATCTGCTAATACTGTTGATGACATTAAACTACAGCTTACAACTACCGCTGCTATGAATCTTAATTTTTTATTCATGGTTTTCCCCCCTAATGGCACCTTTTCTCCATACTTTTACCAATATCTATTTTTAATTCTAGCAATGTACACCCCCCTTGTCAACATAACTAGGGGTTTTGGTAGAAATTTCATATTTATATGAAACCTTCTAAACTCTTTATTAGACTCTGTATTTGCTTAAAATGATAAATTGAAAAATAAAAACTCTAAGCCACTAATTTAATAGCCTAGAGTCTTTTTACTGTATAAATATTTATTCTATTACAGAACTCTCTTCTACTTCTGATTCTATAGTTTCAGGTTCTATAATAGTTTTTTCTTCATCATCTTCTAAATCTTCATTTTTCTTATTTAAGGTTATTACCTTTACTAGCTCTACAAGGTCTATACCAGTTAAGGAATTGATAACTTCTGGAACTTCAGCCATGATATTAGCTATGTTCTTTGACACCTTAGCTGCTCCACCTTGACCCCCATTGTCAATAATAACCATCTTCTCAGTTCTAGATAATGGCTCTGCTATATTCTTTGCTACCTCTGGAAGCTTATCTGTTAACATTTGAATAATAGCTGCTTCTCCATATTCCTTATAAGCTTCAGCCTTCTTCTTCATAGCCTCTGCCTCAGCCTTCATTGCATCTGCATTAGCCTCTCCTACTAATCTTATGGCATCTGCTTCTGCCATACCTTTAATTTTTATTGTTTCAGCCTCTGCTTCAGCTCTCTTAATCATCATAAATCTCTCAGCTTCTGCTGCTTGCTCAGCTCTATATTTATCAGCTTCTGCTACTTTTTTAACTGTAGATTCAAGTTCTTTCTCTTTTTTACGTACTTGTTGCTCTGCTATATCAGTTTGTCTTTGTTCTTCAAATAATTCTGCATCCTTTAAGGTTTCTACAACTTTCTTATGAACTATATTCTTTTCAACTTCATAAGCAAAGTCTGCCTTAGCTTGTGCCTTTTTCTCTTCTTCTTTAAAGGATTGAACTTTTAATTCCTTCTCTTTATTAGCTCTAGCAATTTCAGCTTCTGCAAATATTTGTGCTTCCATTCCAAGTCTCTTTGCTTCTGCGGTTTTTTGCATCTCTTCTCTCTTTGCTTCTGCCTCAGCTATTGCTGCATTTTTCTTAACTTCTGCTATTTGTTTAGCACCAAGTGCTTGAAGATATCCCTTAGTGTCGTCTATGTCTCTAATTGTAAAGGTCTTAATTTCAAGACCCATCCTTTCAAGGTCTGACTTTGCAACATTTTCAACTTCATTTGCAAACATTTCTCTGTCTTTGTATATCTCTTCAATACTCATTTTTGAGACTATTTCTCTTAGTTTACCTTCCAGTACATCCTGTACAGTTCCCTTCATTACTTCAATAGTTTCTCTTTCTTTTCCAGTATTAAATTGCTCCATAGCTAATAATACACTTGCAGGATCTGACTTAACCTTTATTATAGCTACTCCATCAGTATCTATTGGTACTCCATTACTATCTAAGGATTCATGAGTCTTTACTTCAACCTTCATGTTTTCAAGTGATAATCTATTGGTTTGTTCGAAGAATGGAACAACAAATCCTCCCTTACCACTTATAACCCTTCTCTTAAGTCCTGTAACTACAATAGCTTTATCTTGGGCTGCCTTCTTCCAAGTAATACAAATAAGCCAAATAATCGCTAATGCAAGAATTATCCATCCTAAGTTGTCAGTAAAAATTTCTAACAGTTCTCCCATTTACACTTTCCCCCTAATTATTTTAGGCATCTGAAAATAAATAATAAGTCAAAGATGGAAAGTATATTCTGACTTATTTATTTTTTGAAGATGCCTTATATATCTTATGAAAATAATAACACATATATTACTTTCCATGAGAATATTAACTTAAAAGTACTTAATACATACTTAAAATTACACCATTTTCTTTAAAAACAAAGAACCCATGTAAATTAAATTTCAATTCCTACAATTCTCATTAAATATTTAGCATTTGTGGTATTGGATTTACCTACTTTTAGTTCGTAATCAAAATATATTTTATTTTCTTTATAATACTCAGAAAAATGATAATTTTTTATTCCACTATGCTCTGAAAGACTACATAATTCTAAATCATGAGTAGTTAAAGCCCCTATAACTCCAGCTTTACTTAAGTTTTTAATTACAGCTTCAGCTCCAGTAATCCTATCCTTAGAATTAGTTCCTCTAAAAATTTCATCAATAAGAAAAATCATATTTTTATTATTCTTTGCACCTTCAATAATTTCCTTTATTCTAATTAATTCTCCATAAAAAGTTGAAATTCCATTTTTTAAATCATCTGTTATCCTCATAGATGTATATATCTCTAATAAGCTACACTCCATTTTCTTACTAAATACTGGTGCACCTACATAGGCTAAAACTAAATTTATACCTATAGTTCTTAAAAATGTAGTTTTACCTGACATATTTGATCCTGTAATTATAAATATATTTTCCTTCATACTTAAATCATTATTAACTCGTACATCTCTATTTATTAAAGGATGACCAAGGTCTTGTGCCTCTATTTTAACACCCCTAGGATTTATTGTTGGTAATGTTACATTTTCATCTATATGAATTAACACAGCAAGACTCATAAGTTCTTCTATAACCCCAATATTGGAAAGCCAACTTTCTATTTTATCACCATTTTCAGCCTTCCAATCCTCAAGAGAAAATACACATTGATAATCCCAAAGAAATAGTATGTTTAAAGCTAAATATAACAATCCATTATTTCTCATATTTACTCTTTCTGATATATTAGAAAGTCTTTTTATAGCTTTAATTGATGAATCTTTATCTTTAAATAAATTTTCTTTTATATTCTTTAACTTTTTAGATTTAAAATCTTTTTTCTCTATTAACTTTAAAATGTTTAAATACTCTTCTAGGTTTCCTCTAAAATAATTAACTACTTCTAGAACTAAATTTAACTTTAAAGTAGATATTGTCCATATAATTGTTTGCACAATTAAAAGAAAATACATTAACCAATTAAAATTATTCATTTTAAATATAAGTATTATTAAAGTAATTGGTATTGTAACTAAGGGCATTAAATATATAGTCTTTTTAATTAATTTCGATTTTATAAGGACACCTTTATCTTCTACATATTTTATTAATTTTTCAGGACTTTTTAATCTATTCCTACCATTTCTACCTATATACTCCATTTCCTCACAAAAATCCAAGTCATCAAATAACTCTTTTATAGCCTCTTGTCTTAATAGTATTTCATTATAATCAAACCTAGGTTCTAATAAAGAATTAGCTAAAGATTTTCTTCCATGCCAAGTATTAGTTATATTTATTAATTGAAATAAAGATTCACTACCTACAATATCTAAATCAGATGCATATCTGTGCTCCTTATTTACAAACTCTTCTCCCAAATCCTGAAACTTTATCCACTGACCAGAAATTCTTTGAAGGTATCTATTATTTATTTCAATCATATCCTCAGCCAGTTTTAATTTACTTTTTACTTTTCTATGATATATTACTAAAAATATAAAACTTCCATAAAAAACTATAGAAAGAAATAGAACCCTATTTGTCACTTCTACCTTTATTCCTATATAGGTGAAATACAAGGCTAGTATCATTACTAATAATCTTAAATATCCGATTCTATCAAATTCTTTTTTATATTTAGCAATATCATCATTATACTTACTTATTTTGCTTAAAAATTTATCTTCAACCACATTATTACTCCTTTCCTTTTTACACTTTAAAATCATCACTGTACCTATATCAATTTCTTATATATTTAACATAAGTTTAAATATAATATTTAAACAGCAAACCCCCGAAACCCGCATGAACAGAACAAATAGTTAACTATTTATATAGTTATATAGTTTTATAGTTAAATTCTCCATATATAGATAAGCTATTTTATAATATCTTTTTCAGTTTAATTTTATGTTTAAATTATATTGTTGCTCTTCACTGTTACTACATGTTATATTACATGTATATTATATCCAATATTTCTACTTATATCAAACTTATATAAAAGTGTAAATCATATTTACTTATTCATGGTTTTATAATATAATAATAAAATAATGTATCATGGGGGAGTAGTTTGCGTATAATGCTTTTATACGTGACAAGTCAACATAATGATTAATTTTTTAATCTGGCTTGCCTTAAAGAACAAGACTCATGTATAGCTTAATTAAGATGTCTCTAATAAAAGAGATACTTTAAACTTTGCTATACATGGGTCTTTTATTATGTATGAGGAGGATAACTTAAAGTTTAATAAAATAAGATTAAGGAGTTTTTTAATGAGTACTATTGAAATTATAATGATAGGATTATGTCTTAGTATGGATGCTGCCGCAGTATCTATGACTAATGGTATGGTGTACAAGGATGCTACTAAAAAAAAAATTATAGCTATGCCTTTATTCTTCGGCTTCTTTCAAGGGGCAATGCCTTTTCTAGGTTATTATGCAGGAGGAATGTTCTCAGAAATTTTAAGTAAATATTCTGGTATTTTAGTTTTAATCATATTAGGATTTATAGGGGCAAATATGTTAAAAGAAGGCATATTCCCAGATAAAGAAGAAGATGAAAATAAAGTTGTACCCCTTAACTACAAGCTTTTATTTTTTCAAGGAATAGCTACTAGTATAGATGCTTTTGCAGTAGGTATTGGCTTTAGCGCTATGAATATTGCTATTCTTCCAGCTATTTGTATCATCGGTATAACCACATTTATTTGTAGTTTTATTGCCATCTTCATAGGAAAGAAATGTGGAGATTTACTTGGTAAAAAAGCTGAAATATTAGGCGGAATTATTTTAATTATTATAGCTGTAAAGGCAGTTTTATAATATTGTTTACTATTTAAATATTGTTATAAAACCTTATAATAAATAGTATATTTGAGCATATTATATCTATGGAATATAAATTTAAAAGGAGATGATATGCTTGGAAATTACATTTCAAGGCAATCCAATTACTTTAAAAGGAATTCAACTAAGAGTAGGAGATAAGGCTCCTGACTTTACTTTAATTAATAATGAACTACAACCTGTTACTTTACAAGATACTAAAGGAAAAAGAATCTTTGTAGTTGTTCCATCTATAGATACAGGTGTATGTGATATGGAAGTTAGAAAATTCAATGAAGAAGCTTCTAAACTTAATAATGTTACTATATACACCATATCAATGGATTTACCTTTTGCTCAAGGTAGATGGTGTGGAGCTGCTGGAATTAAAAATGTAATTACTCTTTCCGATTATAAAACTAGAGAATTTGGTGATAGATATGGAGTATACATCAATGAACTAGGATTACTTACTAGAGCTGTTTTCGTATTAGATGAAGATAACACAATTACCTATGTAGAATATTGCAGTGAAGTCACTGATGAACCTAACTATGAAGCTGCACTTCAAGCTGTGAAGTAATACAATAATTTGTATATGTTTTAATGAAAGTCCAGGATGTATAATAATATCCTGGACTTAGAACTTATACTTAAATTTTAATTTTTTTTCTCTTTGCTCCTAAGGTCACTTATGGTGTAAGTCTAGTTCTGTCCCTAGGAATTAGTGATGCTTCTCTTACATTTTCTAATCCTAATAGCTGAGCCGTTAATCTTTCTAATCCTATGGCAAGACCTCCATGGGTTGGCATACCTTGTTTAAATACACAGGTATAGCTACTGTAATTCTCCGGGTTAAGACCTTTATATTCTATATTTTTTATTAACTCATTATAATTATGAATTCTTTGTCCTCCAGTAGTTATTTCAACTCCTCTAAATAATAAGTCAAAGCTGTAAGTCTCTAGTTCTCCACAAGGCATGGTGTACATTGGTCTCTTTTTCCTTGGGTAATGGGTTAAAAATATGAAATCTGAGTTTAACCTTTCTTTGGCATATCTATAAATAAGTTTTTCACCCTCTGGATCAAGGTCTCCATCTAAGTTCTCTTTGCCGTACTCTTTTTCTAGTATGTCCAAGGCATCCTTCAACTTCATTCTAGGTATTTCTCCCCGGATCTCTGGAATTTTAACTTCTAGTATGTCTAAGTATTTATTTCCCTCTTCTTTAACCTTACTTAAAATATACTTTAATAGTCTTTCTTCCATGTCCATAACTTCTCTTTCATCTTCAATAAATCCCATTTCAAAGTCCATACTTATATATTCATTTAAGTGCCTATTGGTATTATGCTGTTCTGCTCTATATACATGAGCTATCTCAAAAACTCTTTCAAAACCTGCACCTACCATCATCTGTTTATAAAACTGAGGACTTTGAGCTAGATAAGCTTCTCTTTCAAAATATCTAACCTTAAATACCTCTGTTCCTCCTTCTGCTCCCTCAGATACTAATTTGGGTGTGAAAATTTCTGTAAACCCTTCCTTAGTTAAAAATTCTCTAAATCCCTGAACTAGTATATTTTGAATACCAAATACTGAACTTATCTTTTCATGTCTCAAACTTAATACTCTATTATTTAACATAGTGTCTAAATTAATGTTTAGATCTTTATTATTAAGTTCTATAGGAAGTTCCCCTATTGTAGAATTAATAACTTTAATACTTTCAATTTCAATCTCAAAGTTATTTAATTTATTTTTTCCCTCTTTAACTATACCTTCAATAGAAACTACAGATTCTGTTTTTAAATCCATTTTTTCAGCAATAGAATTTTCAGCTACACATTGCACTAGACCTGTTCTATCTCTTAATACTATAAAAGTAATAGACTTCAACTTTCTTATGCGATAAATCCATCCTGATATTTTTACTTTTTCATTCATATGATCAATTAAATTATTTACTAATACTCTTTTCATTGTTATACCTCCTAAATTTAAACATTTTAAAAGCCCCTTAAGCCAACGGCTCAAGGGGCAAAATATGCGGTACCACCCTTGCTGATATAGTAATTAAATACTAATAAATTCTTAGAGTTATACACACTAGAAATTATTATATATTAGGATAGATTAATTTTCTTAAAGCATCTCAAGATGCCTTATACCGGTATTCTAAGAAAACTTACATTAATGAAATGAGCTCTATTTCATTAAAATAAAAAAAACCTTCACTCCAATAGGAGCGAAAGCAATATTCACGGTACCATCCTAATTTGATTAAGTATTATTTACTTTATCATCTCAATCCCTTTAACGGAGGAATCCGATCTACCCTACTTTTCATTTCAGGTAAATATCTCCAGGATGTCTTTCAATACTACTTTTCTCATAGAGCTTCCACCATCCTCTACTCGCTTTACATACTTAGTAATATTTACTCTTCCTTTCAAAGAATTATAAATATATATTTTCTATATAATATGCCTTTTTAGAATTTTTGTCAATATATTTTGATAATTCTTCATTATTTTTAGTTAGAACTTTAAATAAATAAATTTAACTAATAGTTATTTCAAATAATGCTAAATTATTCTAAAAAAAATATTATTATATACTTGGATATAAATTTATTTTTTTATGAATTTATAGAAACCTACAATAAAACAAAAAGGTGTGTGTGAAAATGGACGAAAAGAAAAATTTACTTTTAGATGCTCTATGTAACAGCGTCCTTGATATGGATGAAGATTTAGTAAGAGCTAAAGCTGATGAATACCTAAATCTAGGATATGATGCCTATGATGGAATATCTTCTGGTTTAGCTGTAGGAATGGATAAGGCAGGAATTTTATATGAGGAAGAGGAGTATTATATTCCTGAGCTACTTATGTGTTCTGATGCTATGTATGCAGGTATGGATAAGTTTAGACCTCATCTAAAATTTGCTTCTAATGGGATAAAACATAAGGCTGTTGTGGGTGTAGTAGAGGGCGATACCCATGACATAGGTAAAAATTTATTCAAAATTATGCTTGAAACCTGTGGTTTTGAAGTACATGACCTAGGAAGAGATGTTCCTCCTATGGAATTCATAAATAAAGTAAAAGAAACAAAAGCTACATTAGTTGGAATGTCTACTTTAATGACTACAACTATGGATAATATGAAGGTAGTTATTGATATGTTAAATGATTCTGGACTTAGAGATGATGTTGTAGTCATGATAGGTGGTGGACCCATCTCTCAAAGCTTTGCAGATAAAATAGGGGCAGATGGTTATGAAGTAGAGGCTTCAAAGGCTGCTCGTTTAGCCAAAGAACTTGTTTCAAGGAGGAGTGTAGCTAATGTTTAAAGATAAAATGACTCCTATGGAAAGGGCTATAGCAATTTCTCAAGGAAACACTATCGATAGAATACAATGCAATCCAAATCTTTCCAACGGCATTGCAAGGGTAGCAGGATTAAAAATTTCTGAGTTTAATCATAGTAGTAAAGCTCTATCCCATGCAGTTATAGAAACCCACAAAAGATTTGGTGGAGATGGTGCTAAAATATTTACAGATTTATTTATCATCTCAGAAGCCATGGGTGCAAAAATGAAATATCCAGAGGATAATACTGTAGACCTACTTGAACCAGCAATTAAATCTATAGATGAACTAAGTAAACTTACCCCTGTAAATCCATTAAAGGATGGAAGGCTTCCTATTCATATAGAATCTATGAAAATCGTAAAAGATGCTATAGGTTCTGAAGTTCCTTGTAGTGCAGCAATAGTAGGACCATTCACTAATGCATGTTTCTTAATTGGTGTTCAAGAAATGACCAAACTCATGATAAGAAATCCTGAAGCCGTTCATAAACTATGCAAAATTTCTCTTGATAGTTGTATTTCTTTTGTGAAAGAATCTCTAAAACAAGGCGTTGGAATTAGCATCTGTGAACCTATGGCATCTTCCACTGTTATTAGTCCTACTCATTTCAGAAAATACTGTACGCCATATATGGAACAATTAGTTAACTTCATAAAGGATAAAGGTTCAACTCCTTCTGTTCATATTTGTGGAAAAACAGATCCTATTTGGCAAAATATAGTAGATTTAGGCTTCAGTGCATTTAGCATAGATAATGTAGTAAGCCTATCAAAGTGTAAAGAAACTATAGGAAACCAAATAAAAATCATGGGAAATGTAGATCCTTCTACTGTAATGTATAGCGGTACTCCTAATGAAGTTAAGGTAGCTACATTAATATGTATAAGGGATGGTTATGATAGTCCTAAAGGCTATTCGGTAATGTCTGGATGTGGACTTCCTGTTGAAACTCCTATGGATAATATCCATGCTATGCTGGATGTTACTAGAGAACTTGGATGGCCTATAGATCCAGAAAAAATAGACTTTCTTATTAAAAAGTATGGTGGTATTTAAATGTATCCTATTGGTTTATAAATGAGTTTTAAAATATTCAAAATTGAATCAGCGCTGAAATTTTCTTACATTGTTGAAAGTAATCTTTCTTATAACTATTAGGTAAGTTTCAGCGCTTAAATTACATGTAGTCTATTTATTATTTAAATGTAACTTTGACCAATCTTCAAAAAGTATATTAGCTGTAGGTTTAGCTTCTGGTACTCCATCTAGGTTTTTTTGTGCTACCATAAGGTTTTGTTCATAATCTATAGCATAAATTGCTGCATCTGATGCAATCTGACGTTGTATATCTCGATAAATTGCTTTTCTTCTATCTGCATCTACCTCTTCTGCCCCTACCTTCCATAAATTATCTACTTTAAAGTTAGTATATCCTGTTTGATTATAGTAAGAGCCTGTTTCAAACATCTTTCTATAATCTTCTGGAGCTAATCCTAAAGAATATCCACTAATGTATAAAGCACATTCATCATCTTTACTATATAACTTGTTATAAAAATCTACATTTTCATAAGGTACTATGTCAACCTCTATATCTATGTCTTTCAATTGTTTCTGTACAATTTCTGCATACTCCTTATGAGCAAAAGCTTCTGTATTATATGCTAACTTAAGGTTATTTATAGCAACTCCGCTTTCTTCTATTAATGCTTTAGACTTTTCTATATCATGATTATATACTTCTACCTCATCTTCTATGTATAGTTCTGCCTCTTTAATTAAAATTGAATTTCCTTCTTCTACCTTCTCTGCACCTGATTCTCCATAGGCTGCAACTATCATTTCTTTTCTATCTAAAGCATAGGATAGTGCTTTTCTAAATACTATATTTTGCATTGAACTAACATTTTGATTAAAAACTATATAGTTTAATCTTCCTTGGCTAAAGGTATAAGATTGCAATTCTTCTCCCTTATAGGCTTTATCATATAATTCTGGGTTTGCTTTAACTAAGGTTAGCTCTCCCTTATTAAAAGCCTCCTCTGCAGCTTCTTCTGATGAAAATACTTTTATTGTTATGAAATCAGCCTTAGGACTTCCTGAATAATAATCATCATATTTTTCTAAAACCATACTATCTTCTTTAGTCCATTCTTTAAATTTAAAGGGACCAGATCCTATAGGTGTCTTATTTCTCTCTGAGGTGGCAACTATACCTTCATTTTCATAAATATGCTTAGGAATAGGAACCACCTTGGAAAGATTATATAAAAACATTGAGTTCTCAACTGGAAGGGTTATTTTAATAGTTAATTCATCTAATTTTTCTGCTTTTATAGGCTTTTCATCTATAATTAAATACTCTCTTAAGGGTGAATCCTGATTCTCATCTAAAATCAGGTTTATTGTATACTCCAAATCATCTGCATTTATAGGTTTACCATCATGCCATTTTAGATTTTCCTTTAATTTAATAGTTATCTCCATATTATCCTTAAAGTCAACGGACTCTGCTAGATAAGTTCTAACATCTCCCTCTCCATAAGAAAAAAGTGGAGAATAAATTATATTAGACACTAGCTGAACCTCTCCTACATTGGTAAATGCAGGGTTTACTATTTCTGGTTTCTCTGTTACTGGAACAATTATATTTCCTCCAACCGTAGTAGATATTTGCCCTTCATCATTTTTAGGACCTTTTAAATTACCGCACCCAGTAAAATTCATTATACTTATAATTATTAATAACATAGAAATCATTCTTTTAAGTTTCATAATGTCCTCCTTGATATAAAACATAAATTATTTTACTTTAGCTTTTGCACTTTAGACTAATTTTAAGCATGAAAATAAATTATTCTTAAAATAAAGGACCACTATGAAATATACCCACACAAAAAAAGACTATCTCAAAACAAATTACATCTTATATTAGTAAATTGTTTTGAGACAGTTCTATAACCTTAATGAAATATTGAGTTTAAAATAAGTTAAATAAAATTATACTATAAACTTGGTTTACAAATAAATTCATCTATTTTACAATCTAAAATATTAGAACCATGAGACGTACGCATAATAATGGCAGTATCTACTCCTAGGCCTGTTCCCCCTAAAGCTATAATGGGCTCCATATATCCTATAGCACCACTATCTAAAGCCATTACTGCTATTTCCACTGCTACTTTAGTACCTTGACCTAACATACGTAGAGAGTATGCAATTATTTCTACAGGATTTACTCCTCCAAACTTACGTGAAAGTCCACGCTCTGCTCCACTAAGCACATGGGTTGTAGTTACAACCTTAATTCCTCTACTTTTAAATAACGCTAGTTTCTCTTCAGAAATTTCTTGAACTCCGGGCTCTTTAAACCCATTAACATGTGTAACGCATACTATGTTTATTCCATCTATATCTAACTTAAGAAGCTCCTCTATAGTATTCCCTGTACTAGTAGGTACTACTATAGTCTTAATACTCCTTTTACGAGCTGTTTTTAATGCACTCTCTAATGTATCTTTAGTATTCTGTTTTCCTGGTTTTTCAAAATACATACTAACTTCCTCCCAAAATTATATATAATATATTTAAATTATAACATATATCCTCTTTGCTAATAATTCTACCCTAATTAAAATCCTTTAACTTAACGACTTTAAAATCAAAGTGTAAGCATTTTCTTTTATCTTTTCTATATCCATAGTTTCAAGGTTTGATGTAGAACAAAAATAATTTGAATAGCCTAACATAGCACTTATAAATACATAATATTCATACTCTCTATTTTCTTGTGCTCTAACTATACCCTCATCTATTCCAACTTCCATTAACCTTCTTACAGCGTCAGACATTTCTTCCTTTCGCTTTATAAAAATTTGGTTACCTTCTTCTAAATATTGTCTTAGTTTATCTGTTTCAATACTTGATAAAGCCAGGATAAAGTTTGAGTTTTTGCTTCTAGAATTTTCTTCTATTAATTTAAATAAACCATAACATTTATTTTTAAATCCCTGAGCCTTATTAACTATGCTGAACACTTCATTAAATTGAATTTCTATATTATATATAATAGCCTTAGCTAATATTTCTTCCTTAGACTTGAAATAATTATACAGGGTTCCTTTTCCTATACCAGCTACTTCTGCAATATCAGCAGCTTTTACTGAATGAAGGTCTATGCCTTCATTAATAAGCTTTATTACAGCATTAAATATATCTATTTCTCTTCTTCCATAGTTGCTATCAAACATTTTTAATCTCCTCAACCTCTACTACTGCTACAAAATCCTTCCTATGCAACATGTCATATATAATAGGAACAATAAACAATGTTAATATTGTAGCATAGGTTAATCCTCCTATGGTTACAATAGCCATTGGCTGAATCATATCTGCTCCCATTCCTATTCCCATAGCAAGGGTTGAAAGTCCTAAAATAGTAGTTAATGCTGTCATAAGTATAGGTCTAATACGAGCCTTTCCAGTTTCAATTAAAGCACTTCTTTTATCCACACCCTGTAACCTTAATTGATTTACATAATCAACAAAAACTATACCATTGTTAACTACAATTCCTGCTAATACAAGAAAACCTAACATGGAAATCATACTTATCTCGAAACCAGTTATTACTAATGCTAAGAGTCCTCCTGTAAACGCTAGAGGTATAGTAATCATTACTATTAATGGTGATAATAATGACTGAAATTGAGCTACCATTATTAAATATATTAAAAAAATAGCTAGTGAAATCATTTTTATTAAATCTACTAAGGTTTCATTAATAGTTTCACTTTCTCCAGTAATATCTATGGTGTATCCCTCAGGTAATTTATAAGAACTTATTTTGCTTTCTACATCTCTACTCACAAGTCCAATATTATGTTCATTGTCTATACCTGCAGTAACCGACATACTTCGTACTTGATTCTTATGATTAATAGAAGCTAATGCCTGGTCTTCTGAAATTGTAGATATATCCTTAAGGGCTACTTCCTTTTCTTCACCATTAACTGTAGCTTTTATAGTATAATCCTTCAATGTTTCCCTTGTTAATTCTTCCTTAGATTCAGTTACAACTATTACAGGATATTCATTAGAGTTAATTGTAATATTAGTTGATTTAGTTTCATTCTTAATAGCTGTATCCACTTGTTGATATACTTGTGCTACAGTAAGGCCATATTTAAGTGCCTTATTTTTATCAACTGTAATTCTAGTCTCTTCTGATGCATCTTTTAGGCCATTTGATATATCAATTGTTCCTTCAGTGTTTTCTAAAATTCCTGTTAAATCAGTAGCTATCTCCTTAAGTTTATCTAAGTCATTACCTTTAACAAGAACTTCTATACCTGAGCCACCCATAGCTGACATATCCATATTAGATGAATTTACAGTTATATCGCAATTTAAGTCCTTTGTCTTTTCATCTATGCTAGTAGCCACTTGTTGACTAGTGTTACTTCTTTCGTCTTTTAAAATTATATACATAGATACTGCTTTATTGCTACCATTACCACCCAAAAGGCCCATAGAACCATTGCCACCTTGCATTGCACCTACTGTTTTAACATCTGGTATTGTAAGGATTATATCCATTACCTTATTACTCATTTCTCTAGCATCTATGGTAGTACTTTCCTTAGGCATTTCTATTGATACCATTATCTCATTACTATCAACCTCTGGCATAAATGCTGTCCCCATAGAAAAAGCACTATAAGCACTAGAAATTAATAATACTACCACTAAACCTATAATTATAATCTTATGATTAAGGGCTTTATCTAGTAACTTTACATAAATATCTATAATTTTATCAAAAAGTTTATGGGGCTTTTCTTTAGTATTGGTTAGCATAGTAGATGACATAGTAGGTACCAAGGTTAGGGCTATAATTAAACTAGCAATTAATGAATACGCAATTGTTAGTCCCATGTCAGTAAACAGTTGTCGAGATATTCCTTGAGTAAATACAATAGGTAAGAATACACAAATTGTTGTTAAAGTAGAAGCAAATATTGCTCCTGAAACTTGAGCTGCACCATAAACGGCAGCCTTAGCAGAAGACATACCTTCACTTCTTAATCTATATATATTTTCAATTACTACAATACTATTATCTACTAACATACCAACTCCCAACGCTAGTCCTGCTAAAGATATTACATTCATAGTAACTCCACTAAAATACATTAGACCTATTGCAAATAATAAACTTACGGGTATACTCATTGCTATTATAAATGTTGGTTTTATATCTCTTAAAAAAACAAGTAATATTACTATTGCAAGAATTCCTCCTAAAATTAAGTTATTTAATACAGAATTTATTACAATATCAATATACATTCCTTGATCACTAAGCTGATTTATATGCATATCTGGATTTTCTTTTAATAATTTTTCAATAGTTTTATTTATATCATGGGATACTTCAGCAGTAGAAGCTGTACTTTGTTTTTGGAAAGAAAGTAAAATACCATCATTACCATTAATTTTTGCATACATGTCATGGGAATTATTTATAAATCCTATATCTGCCACATCTTTAAGCTTTACTGTACCAATACCATCTATATCCAAGGTTATCAATTCTAAATTTTCTATTTCATCTATATTTGAAAATTGGTCTCCTACCTTAACTAAATACTCATGTTTATTTTCTGTAATATATCCAGCTGGCATGGAAAAGTTTTCTGCTGCTAATATACTACTTAATGAACTTTGGGAAATCACTCCATCTAATCCTGCTTTTTTATAAGCATTTTCTTCTGCAATTTTAAATTCTTCTTTTCCTTTCTTAATAGCCTCTTCACTTTCTTCTAGTTGAAGTTGTGCCTTGGCTAACTCAGAGTTAAGGGTGGCCTTTCCAGCTTCTAATTGTTTTTCTCCCCCTATAATTTCTGATAACTTCTTCTCTAATTCCTTCTTTTGCTTTAAAATCTCTTCAATACTTTTATTAGTAGCTTCCAAAGTTATAGATAATTGTGTTAATTTTAATTTTTCTTCTGCTGAAGTTTCTTCTCCTGCCTTTATTTGCTCTTCTATAACTTTCTCTAGATTTTCCTTTTCCTTTTTAATCTCATCACGCTTTTTTTCTAATCCTTCTTGACCTTGGATTAATAGTTTTAGCCCTTGTTCAACTTGATATTTTCCGGAAGAAAGGCTCATACTACCTTCCAATAACTTTTCCTTCTGCTTATCACTTTCTTCATTAAACTTAACTTTACCATCTTGTAAAGCTTTTTCAGCTTTATCTAATTCTGCTTTAGTTTGAGATAGCTTTCCATCAATAGATTTAAGAATTCTATTATTAAGTTTATCTATTTTTTCTTGCTTCAGAGAGATTTGTAAACTTTCCTCAATTATCCCTGTACCAGAAACAGATGCTACTCCATCCAATCGTTCAAATTCAGGTATAATCTCCTCTGTTACTTTCTTTGATGTTTCAGTAATATCTTTTCCATCAAAGTCTACACTAGCAACTACAATTGGTAGCATATCTGGATTTATCTTTATTAGCATAGGTGTCCCCACTTCATCATCAAGTTGGGATTTAACCATATCAATATTTCCATTCATCTCAATCATAGCTCTTTCCATATTAGTCCCTTGAGTGAACTGAATAATAACCATGCTTGAGTTTTCACTAGAAATACTATTAATTTCTTCTACTCCACTAGTAGTAGATAAAACTTGTTCTAGTGGCTTTGTCACAGTAAGCTCAACTTTCTCTGGACTTGCACCAGGATAGGCAGTTATTACTGCTACATAAGGTAAATCTATACTAGGTAATAAATCAGTAGTCATTGATGTAAAAGATATAATTCCAAGAATAATAACCAGTACAACCCCTACTATAACTGTCATAGGTTTCTTCACGCTGAATTTTGATAACACTTTAGTACCCCCATTATTATTAAATTCAAATGACTGACCGTCCAGTCACCAGATATTATACCATATATTACATATAGCTACAATAAGTTCATGGCATTAAAAAACTGCTTAAAAATAGACTAAATACTTACTAAAGTACTTAATCTATTTTCAAACAGTATACTCTCCTTATATATTTTTTTAGAATGTATTATTCATAAATATTAAACTCAACAGTCACCTTAAACAAATCCCCATCTATACCTATTTCTAAAGCTCCGTCATGAAGTTCTATTATGCTTTTTGCAATGGCTAAACCTAAGCCTGAACCTTCTGTATTCCTTGATTCTTCTCCTCTTTTAAATCTTTCTGTAATCTCACTAGCGTCAAAGTTTAATTCATAGGCTGATATATTTTTCATTGTTATATATACCTTACCATTTTCAGATTTTACATCCACATAAACTCTAGTGCTTTTTAGGGAATATTTTATAGCATTAGAAATTAGGTTTTCAAATACTCTCCAAATTTTTCTCCCATCAGCATTAATATATATTTTTTCTGATGGTATATTGGTTTTAAAATCTAAATTTGCTTCTTTAATTCTATTCTCTGCTTCTCCTAACGTCTGCTTTATTAAAGCATTTAACTCTATTTTTTCAAAATTTAACTGCATAGCTCCACTGGCAGCCTTTGAAGCCTCAAATAAGTCTTCTATTAATATCTTTAATCTTTGAGATTTTCTATCTAAAACTTCTACATAGGCTCTTGCTTCTTCTGGTTCAATGCCCATTCTTTTAAGTAAATCTACATAATTAATAATTGATGTTAATGGAGTTTTAAGATCATGAGATACATTTGAAATAAGCTCTGTTTTCATTTTCTCACTTTTATTTTCATTTTCTATAGATTTTCTAAGTCCTTGCTTCATATTGTTTATACTATGGGCAAGATCTCTTAATGCTCCCTTACCCTCTTCTGATATATCATCATTAATTTTTCCTTCTGAAATAAGCTTAGCACCATTAGTTATTTTATTTAAATAAGCAAACTCTTTCACTAATTTATATATAACAATTGCTGTAGCAACTATATCAAAGCCAAGGGCAATAACTGCTCCTACTGCTCCTACTATAACCATTAATATTAAAGATACACTAGTACAAATAGCTACATATACACCTATAACCAATACTAATTTTCTTCCTAAAGTACCTTTTTCCATAGCTATACATAAATGATTATAAAGTTTTACTCCATAACTATCCTTAAGAAGTGTATTCTCCTTATAATTTTGAAGTAAAGCTTTGATAATTAAGTAATAAGCTATCAAAATTAGTGTTACCACCATTATATTATTAATATTGATGGTGTATCTATATTCATTACTCCAATTATGTGTAAAAAACATATGATAAGATATCCATCCCATTAATATACCTAATAACTTAAATTCTAAAGGCATATTTTTCAATTTTTCTACTATTCTATTTGAATAGCATGGCTTATATCTAAACTTCTTAAGGACAAAAATCATAATTACTACCCCAAATAAGGAGGCTACCAAAATGCCTATTTCTGTATCTACAATAGAATTAGCTTGCAGAAATTTTTCATAGGTATTATATATGCTATCTCCAGCTACTAGTTTACTTGGGACTGCTACATATATATCCAAATCTCCCTTTACTCTAAAGCTCTCTTCATTAGTATAACTATTACCATTCTCATTATAACTATGTTTAACTACTACAGTAGCTCCATAACCTTCCCTGTAGTTACCATATTCATTTACTTCCTTGTCTTTAATAAGTTCTCCATTAATAAATATATTTTTATTTTCTACTCCGCTAGAAATATGATATTCCGAAAAATAGCCACTATTTTTCTTTAACTCTGCAATGGCATCCTTACCTGGTTTATAGTTGGTAAGCCATATGTCATTAGCTTTATCATAGGCAATGTACCTTAAATTTGCATAACTGTCCAAAGTCTTAATATACCTATTATAATTCACCAACTTCTCTTCAACTATTAACTTTTTTAGTTCTTCATCACTATAATTGTACTTTTCCTCTATGCTTTTATAGATAGCTTCTTCCTCTTTGTTAACCTTCTCTTCATCCCAATTGTTAGTGTATTTTTCATGTAACTTACTTCGCTCATTATCATACTCTTCTTGAATCTTCTTTCTTATAATTTCTTTTTTCCATTGAATTTCTTCCTGGGTTAAATTTTTTATTTCCTTAATATAATCTTCTGTTTTATAAAGTTCCATTACTTCAAGAATCTTTTCTGTAAAAGAGTTGATTTCACTTCCTAAAAATTTACTTCCATACAAACTTCTTTCATCAAAAATACCACTATTAACTCTAATATCTTTAAAAGAAATTAGGGATATGGAGACCATTACTACAGTTATTATAATAGCTATAGTCTTTGCTATTTTTATTCTTCTACAGTCTTTTACCATTTCTTCATACTCTCTATCCTTTTCATCAACACTTGTCGATTTTGTATCCAATTCCCCACACCACCTTTAAATATTTTGGTTCCTTTGGATTAATTTCAATTTTTTCTCTAATCCTTCTTATATGCACAGCTACAGTATTATCTACATTGTAGCTAGTTTCATTCCAAACTCTTTCGTATATTTCTTCCATGGAAAATACTCTTCCTTTATTCTTAAGCAATAATTCCAAAATTTTAAATTCTATAGGTGTTAGTTTTATACTTTCACCATCAACAAATACTTCCTTATTTTTAGTGTTTAGTTCTAATCCACCACTTTTTAAAACTTCCTTTTCTTCTTCTTTGTTAAAATTACCCAAGGTCACATATCTTCTAAGTTGTGATTTAACCCTTGCAATTAACTCCAAAGGATTAAAAGGTTTTGTTATATAATCATCTGCTCCCATATTTAAGCCTAAGATTTTATCCGTGTCCTCTGACTTTGCAGAGATAAGAATTATTGGAATATTTTTTTCTTCTCTAATTTTAAGAGTTGCTCTAATTCCATCCATCCTTGGCATCATTATATCCATCAAGATAAGATGTATTTCCTTATCTACTAAAGTTTCTAAAGCTTCAATTCCATCACAAGCTCTATATATTTTTAATCCTTCGTTTGAGAGATATATTTCAATGGCATCTACTATTTCTTTATCATCATCAACTACTAATATATTGTAATTCATTGTACTCCCCTCCACTTCATATTAATTATACCATGACTTCTCTCAAGCTATACTTCTATATTACCCTTGAAATATTAAATAATTGTTTATATAAACCTTAAGAAATTCTTACAATATGTTCACATAATAAGAATGGTAGCTATGAAACATAATTCATTAACTTTTATAAAATATAGAGCCTATACTTTAATATTCTTAAAGTATAAGCTCCATGTTTATGTTAATATATTTCATTCATTAATTTATTATTTAAAATAACTATCGATTGGTCTCCCAATTCCTTAAATCTTTTTTCAACTAACTTCTTATCATAGCCAACTACACCATTACCTTCATAGGGATCATTAAAATAATATTTATCTTTATCATAACCTACAAATACCATACAATGCTCATTACTTATCCACTGAAACTTCTCCCCTGATTCTCGCAAATACCATTCTGCACCTGATTCAGTAGGAAGTAAATTAATGCTTGTCCAAACTAACACAGGTATTTCTTTATCTATATAATTTTCTATAAGTTCATTAAACCCACTTCCTGTGGTATTTTTTACGCAGTGCTCTTTTCCTAAGATTTTATTTAATGAATTAACAATTACAGGGGCATAACATCCATAACTATATACACTTCTTGGGTCTCCAACAAAAGCTTCATTAGGATTAGGACCATATAAATCTCCATTAACTTCTTCTAAAAATGAGCTCTCTAAATAATCATCTATAAACTCATCAACAGATATATTATATCCATAATATTTTAGTATCATAGATGTACTTACAACCTCACACCCTGTTGGATATTCTCCAGCTTGACTTATATAGGGTACAGAGATAAGCTTGTAACTTTTATTAGATTGTTCATTAATTTTGTGAGTTTTTAATTCATTATTTAGTTTCTTATAACTCCATAGTGATATCTGCTCTGGTGTATAGGAATTTAAAATAGCTGACATATATACTGTCAAAATGCATAATGTAAAAAATGATACTGTTCTTAGACTTATTGATTTCCCTTTTATTGAATAGTTTTTATCCTTATCTCTTACTCTTTTTGTAATCTTCAATGGATTTTACCTTCTTTCCAAAGGATTTATTTGTTAAATATAGTATACTATGTAAAACAGAACAAATAATTAAACAAATTGTAAATTATATACAATTAAAAGCTTATCCTATAGAATTTAAATCCATAGAATAAGCTTTATCTTATTATCATATTGTTCCTAATTTAAATATCTTGATATACTTGTACAATCTTCTCCCAAGTTAATGGCCCAACTATACCATCAGAATTCAATTCAAAGCACTTTTGAAAATCTATAACTGCTTGATTTGTTGCCTTTCCAAAAATCCCATCCACATTTATATTTTTTATAGAGGGATACTTATCTGCTATAGCGCTTAAGTAGGTTTGTAATTTACTTATGACATTTCCTCTAGAACCTTGTTTTAATATATATCCTGGATACTCATATCCATCTCCTTCTGGCTTATTACTTCCATTAATTATATCTTTATATACAGAGTATATTTTATTCCAAGTTTGCTTTCCAACTATTCCATCTACATCTAATCCAAATTTCTTTTGAAATTGTATTACTGAATCTAAGGTACTTACACCAAAAATACTATCTCCATTAATTGGAGGCACTTCTTTATAATATTGAGATACAAAATTTAAGAAATATTGCATTTGAGATACAGCATCACCTGTGGAGCCTTGCTTTAATAAATATCCAGGATACTCACCTGCACTTTCTAATTTTTCTCCTTCTGACTCTAATTCTGCTAATCTTTTAACTCCTACATAAATTCCTGATATTTTATACCAAGTTGATTTTCCAACGATTCCATCTGCATATAAATTAAATATTCTTTGGAATGCCTTTACAGATGATTCTGTCTCTGATCCAAACACTCCATCTACAGGTTCTATTTTAGGTATTGCTGGATAATTATTAGAAATTCTATTTATTTGTCTTTGAATTGTTTCTACATCACTTCCTGTAGTATTAAGCTTTAACGGAGTTCCACCAAAGGATTCCTCTATACCTCTTATATCATTAGTTTTTGTTAGTTCAATATTATCACCATAGTAATTTTTTAGTATCTCCATAGTTTCATATCCATCTGTAGCAAGTTTTACAGTATCCCATTGTGATAACCCTTTACAAGTTACAGTTGTGCCATTACAATATTGTGCCAATAGTGGTTCCATATAACCTTCTCTAGTAATATATTCATTAAATATATCATCTACAATTCTACTAATATTCTCAAAAATATTTCTTCCCTTAATAAAGTATTGATCATAGGCTGTAGAGTTAGTTATGTGAAAGTTATACCCCTTATTTCTATACCACTCTGTATATACTCTATTTAATGCAAAGGAAATTTGACAATATATATTGGCTCTTATAGCATGCTCTGGCCAAGTAGGATATATTTCACTAGATGCCACATTCTTTATATACTCTGGAAATCTTACAGTAACATTTTCTGCATAGGATGATGGTGCACCCAAATGTACTGTTATGAATTCCGGAATATATGGTCTTATCAACACCTTGCTTTGAAAAATTGGCTCTTTCTCATCTACCTGAACCCTAGGCATCTCCTCTATCAACTGATGCGGTGGAATATAATTATGCTCTAGTTCCTCTAAGAATTCTCTTTCCTTAGTAGTAGGTATCATTTCTACTTGTTGTATTGATACTTCATTAGAAAAAACTTGAACCCCTTCTACTACTGCATCCTTATATCCAGGAGCCCTAACATATAAATCATATACTGAATATGGTATTTGATCAGAATCTTTATTTTTTGATAGTTCAATATCTGGTGTATCTACTTCTAATATTTTCGTTATTCCGCTAGAATCTGTAGTTAATATATGCCCTTTATCAAAATCTACTGAAGTACTTTTTAAAATAAATATATTTCCGCCTGAAACAGGTACCACCTCTCTTGCAGTAAAGAGTTCTACTTTTATAAAACCTCTTCCCATAATTTTCTCCTAAAAAATATTATCCATAGTTATTATATGGAGAAAAGCTATTTATGTTAGTAAAATTCCAAAATATAATTATCTTAATTTATCTATCTGTAATCACTTTATGAATTTTCACATCATGTTCATCATAAGGAATATAGTCACAAGTAATCTTTTCTCTACATATAACAGCTGTAGTAAAGGTAGCATGTTCTAAGTAACGATCATAAAATCCTCCTCCATAACCTAAACGATACCCTTCTTTATTACAAGAAACACAAGGTATTATAGCAAAATCTATTTCTTCTGACCTAATTAATGGACATTCATCCTTAGGTTCTAATATCCCATACTTTCCATCCTTTAAAGATTTATAGCCCTTAATTTCATGTACCTCCATACTCCCCTTACCTATACATTTTGGAACTCCAACTCTTTTACCACTTTCTAATGCATTCTCAATGATATTTCTTGTATTAATTTCATCTTCTGTACTTACAAAACAAAATATAACCTTTGCTTCTTTATACTCCTTAAGATTTATTACTTTTTCATAAATTTTCTTATCCGCTTCTAAAGTATAATCCTTTGATAATTCAGCAATACGTTTCATAATTTCATTACGAAGTTGCCTTTTTTCTTCTTTTATATTCATTAGTAATCTACTCCTTTCTTCCGATTAATATCTTTATATATTTTATAATACATTAAATAAAGGAATACTCAAAACAATAATATTGTTTAGTAGTATTCCTTTAAATTTATTATAATGTTATTCCAAATATTTTTAATATATATGGTAATACTCCTATGGCATTTAACCATATAATGAATATTAAAACTGGTGCAATATATTTTATCATTATTACAAAGAATTGTTTACTTCTAAATCTATATTTACCATTGCAACTAATCTCATCTGAGATATTATCAACACCCCATACATAGCCTATGAATATACACATTAGAAGTCCTCCTAGTGGCATAAGTAGATTTTCAGCTAAGAAACTCATAAAGTCAAAGAAATTGTATCCAAATATTAATACATCTTTCATAACTGGTCCATTGGCCAAGGAACAAGGTATTCCTATAAAAAATAAAATTGTTGATATTATTATAGTAGCCTTCTTTCTTTCTATTTTAAAAGTATCAATTACAAATGCTACTACAACTTCAAGCAACGATATGGCTGATGTTAATGCTGCAAACAAAATTAATATGAAAAATAAAATACCAAAAAATTGTCCAAAAGGCATTGAATCAAATACTGAAGGTAACGTTATAAACATGAGGCTTGGTCCAGCTCCCGGCTCAAATCCAAAGGCAAACACTGCTGGTAACACCGCAAATCCAGCAAGAAGAGCTACTGCTGTATCTATAGCTGGTATAATTACTGCATTCTTTTCTAAGTTTTCTGTGTTTCCCAAATAACTACCATAAGTAATTATTGCCCCCATTCCTAAGCTTAATGAAAAGAATGCCTGTCCTAAAGCTGCCATAACTGTTCCAATTGTAACCTTCGAAAAATCTGGTTTTATAAAAAACTTTATTCCTTCCATTGCTCCATCTAAAGTTACTGATCTAATAGCAATTATAACTAATAATATAAATAGTGCTGGCATCATAAATTTACTTGCTTTTTCGATACCTCCAGCTATTCCTTTCAATACTATTACACAACAAAGAACCATAAATACTAAATGCCATACTATAGGTTGAGTAGTACTTGCTATGAATCCACTAAAATAATTTCCTGCTTCTGCTCCTGATATTCCTCCAATTAAATACTTACCTATATAATTTAGTACCCAGCCACCTATAACACTATAAAATGCTAGTATGCAAAATCCCACAACTACTCCAATAAAACCTACAAAGGCCCACTTTTCACTTAACTTTTTGTATGCTCCTACTGAACTTAAATGAGTATTACGTCCTATTGCCATCTCACCTAGCATAATTACAAATCCAATGATTACAATCATAACTAAGTAAATAACAACAAAAGCTCCTCCTCCATTGGCACCTGCTAAATACGGAAACTTCCATATATTCCCCAAACCTACCGCTGAACCTGCTGCTGCTAATATAAAACCTATATTAGATGCCCATTGTCCTCTGTTACTCGTATTTTTATCCATAACTTTCCCCCTATCAAATTTGATAATTGTTTAAAATATATTTAATTATAGAATATATTTTATAATTATTATAATACAAATTTTCAGATAATTGAATAGAAATTTTATCTATATTCATTGTTTTGCTTATAGCTATCATATTCTCTATAGCCGCATAAATGTAAATCCTTATATTTAAGGGCTTTCCAGACATTAATTATATTTTGAAATCACCATAAAATATATTGTTAAATCGTTTTTGACACTTTATTAACAATATATTGCAATACCATTAAAACTCTATAATGTCCCTTTAAAAATTTTCAGTATATAGCAATATCCTATATTTTAAATAACAATGAATATAAGAACTTCTATTTATACTTTATTAACATATAGAAGTATTTAATTTAAAATTATATATAAAATAATTATAAATTTCAACAAAATTTTGTCGTTTTCTTTCAATTTTTCAATTTAAAGCTTTTCATCTTTTTTAGCAAATAAAAAACAGATGAGACTATCACCTGTTTTTCTATTTAACTAAATATTACTTTATTTTTTAAACACTTTAGGATATAAATATTCAGCTATTATATTATAAGCTTCCACATATCTATCATTAGGTTTATATGTGTATAAATCCTTTGGTAATACGATGTATTTTCCTTCTTTAACAGCTCTTAAAGAAGACCACACTTCATTTTTTTCTAAGTCTTCAATTCTCTTTTCCTTTATCTTTTCCGTATCAGATCCCATTTCTGTAACAAATATAAAATCAGGGTCTTCCTTTAACAATACTTCCATGCTAAAATCTACAGAACTTTTACCTTGTACAATACCATCACCAATAATATCAGCACCTAAATCTTTCAAAATTTCACCTGTGGCACTATCAGAACCTTTAATTTTTATTCCTTTTACCGTACTCATCATTAACATTACTCTAGATTTTTCACCTTGAGGAACCTTGGAAATCATCTCTTCAATTTCACCTTTTATATCTGTGGCATATTTTTTATAGCTATCTTCTCTTTCTAAAAGTGCTGTATAAATTCTAACCACCTTAATATAATCATCTATATTATCAATTCCCATACATAAAACTGGTATATTACTTTGTTCTAAAACCGTTGCTAATTCTACATGAGCAGAAAACCCATTAGAAAGGATTACCAAATCAGGCTGTAAAGAAATAATAGCCTCAGCACTAGGTGCACCTGCCGTTCCTACAACTGTTGCATCTTTACTTTCTGGAACAGATTTCTCATCTGATTCTTCTACACGACCAACAACCTTTCCGCCCAATTTATACCAAAGATCTAAATAAGAATTATAAGCACAAACAACTTTTGTAGGATTTTTTTTGATTGTTACTTCTTTATCTCTACTGTCAATAAAAGTTATACTATCCCCATTATCCTTTATACCATAACTTTCAAATGAATCAGCTGCAACTTGTTCCCCTTTCTTATTAGTATCTGTTGCTCTATTATTTTCTTTATTAGTAGCTTTACCTCCACATCCTACTAATAAAGCCATAGTCATAGTTATAGCAATAACTAGTGACATAATTTTAAACTTTTTCATCATTTATTCCTCCATTTTATTTATTTTTCTTATATACTTAAATCACACAATTTTTGTGGAATTATATATGAACAATCATTTACTCCATCATGATAAATATTAGCATCAATGGCAAATACCTCTTTTACTAATTCTGAAGTTATTACATCATTAGGCTTTCCAAAGTTACAAACCTTTCCTTTTTTTAAAACATAAATTTTATCTGAATATCTAATTGCTTGGTTCAAATCATGCAGTACCATAACAACAGTAAGATTTAAAGATTCATTTAATTCTTTAACCGTTTCAAGAACTTCTAATTGATATGATATATCTAAAAAAGTTGTAGGTTCATCCAACACTAAAATACTAGGTTTTTGCGCCAAAGCCATTGAAATCCACGCTCTTTGTCTCTCTCCACCCGAAAGTGTAGATACATATCTATCTTTTAAATTGTATATCTTTGTCTTTTCCATTGCCCACTTTATTATTTTCTCATCATCCTTATTTATTCTTGTCCCAAATTTCAAATGGGGCTGCCTTCCATAAGACACCAAATTCTCAACGGTTACATCCATATTAATATTTCTAACTTGAGGTAATATTGCCATCTCCTGTGCAATTTTCTTGGTATTAAACTTATAAATATTCTTACTATATAACTCTACTTCACCACTAGTTACCTTTATAAATCTAGACAGAGCTTTTATAAGGGTAGACTTCCCTGAGCCATTAGGACCAATAATTGTTACTATTTCACCTTTTTTAACTTCAAAATCTAAATTATCAATAATTTTCTTTTTACTATAACTCACATTAATTTTTTTTGCTTCTAAGGCAATCATTATTTAGCCCCCCTTGATCTAAGTAAATATAAGAAGAAAGGTGCACCCAATACAGACATTATTATTCCTACTGGTATTTCAATAGGAGAAAATAATGTTCTTGCAAGCAAATCACATATAAGCACAACAATAGCTCCTAATAAAACTGCTGCTGGAAACAAAAATCGGTAATCAGCTCCAATAATCAATCTAGTAATATGTGGTACAATTAAGCCCACAAAACCTAATAAGCCTACTACACTTACTGCACTACCTGCAAGTAATGAAGATAAAATTATAAATATAAATCTTAGTCTTTCTACATTAACACCTAACCCAGTAGCAACTTCATCTCCTAAAACAAGAATGTTAAGCTTGTCAGGTAACATTAAAGCAATTATTACTCCCACTATTACATAAGGTAATACACTATGTACATCTGCCCAAGTAACTCCATTAAGTCCTCCAACCATAAAATTTATAACTCCCGAAACTCTATCAGGGAAAAAGGTTAGTAAAGCATTATTTCCTGCACCTAATAAAGAATTCACTGCAACCCCTGCTAAAATTAGCCTATTGGGCAACAATCCATCTTTCCAAGCTAATCCATAAATAAGCATGGTTACTATAAAAGCCCCTACAAATGCTCCTAAGGGAACCAGATGATAATATTGAGGAAATAAAATTAGAATTAAAAGCGCTGTAAATCCAGCACCTGAAGATACCCCAATTATGCTTGGACTAGCTAATGAATTTCTCATAACTCCTTGAATAATTGCACCTGATAAAGACAAGGAAGCCCCTACTAATACAGAAACAATAGTTCTTGGTAACCGTATATTCCAAATAATATGATAATTTGCCGTTCCCTTTTTAATTGTAAGAGCTTGAATTATTTCTTTAGGGCTAACATTTATAGCTCCCATGCCAACACTTAAAAATAGACTAATTATAAAAATCACTAATAAGATGACCAAGATAATATATTTATTTCTATTCTTAATTCTCATAAACCCTCCTTACCTTAAATATTCAATTAGGTATACACATTTTTCAAAATACAGTTAATATTATATTTCTACAAATAAAAAATCCATACCAAATATGGTATGGAAATAAAAAGCACATCAAATTAGTTATGACAACGCAAATTTAGTCGGTGATAAGATAAGAATACCCTCACCGATAATCTCTATTTTTGCACACCCTTAGATACGAAGAGTATTGTACAACTAACATAGGCAGGTTTCCTGACTTATGTCCACACAAAACGCCTTCCCAAGTAACTCAGTGGCATATGCTTTGTGTATAGGACAATTACAGTAGCGGCTCTGCGTAGGATTTTCACCTAGCTTCCCTTTTAACATAAATGCACCCATATTTCCATTATTAACATATTATTATTATACGTTTATATAAATATAAAGTCAATGTAATAACCCGTATTACATATTTTAAAAATAAAGAGAGAAATCCCATTTTATACTGGAATTCTCCCTTTATTAATAAGTATAACTTATACCTTATATTTTAAATTGCTGAACCACTTCATTTAATTGTTGTGCCAGTTCTGCTTGGCTTTGTGCCGTTTGAGCTACTTGCTCTATAGCTTTTGTGGTTTCATCCATATTTTCTTTTATAGTCTCTGCTTTTTCACTAGATTCTTGAGCAGACTCAGCCATATTTTGAATGGCTTCGCTTACTTGTCCCACTGTAGCTGTAATTTCCTGTGACATAGCTGCTATTTCTTCTGACATATTGCTTACAAAATCAGAATCAAAATGATATTGATTACCTGTCTCTTCATATTCGTCATAAGTTTTCATTATATCTACATCAATGAATTTTAATATGTCATTTCCCGTTTCTATACTTTTATTAAATATTTGTTTTACTGACTCTATAGTTTTTTGTATTTCTACTACAGCACCAGAAGATTGTTCTGCAAGTTTTCTTACTTCTTCTGCAACTACTGCAAACCCACGTCCTTGTTCTCCTGCTCTTGCAGCTTCGATAGCAGCATTTAAAGCTAGTAGGTTAGTTTGATCAGCTATAGATGATATTGTATCTGTCATAACCCTAATGCTATCTATTACAGAACTTTCTTCTATAACCTTCTTCATATTAGCTTCCTTTTGAATGTATAGTTCTTTTGCTATCTTTTTAATCTCTTTGCTATTCTCCTTTACCTTGCTGGCTCTCACTTTAGAATCACTTGCATTATTGCTTCCTTCCATGGCCTTTGAAGATAATATATTCACACTTGAATCCACTTCTTCAACAGATGCAGTTATCTCCTCTGTAGCAGCACTTGACTCCTGCATACCACCTGCAATAGTATTAACAGCCTCGTTAACATTTACAGTTTTAGCTGCCAATTCCTCAACAGTTGCTGAAAGTTCTTCCGCAGATGCACTTATATTTTCCGAATTCTCCATTATAATTTTTACGATAGAATGAATGTTTTCTGTCATCTTATTCAGATACTTACTCATTTCACCAAGCTCATCATTGCTTTTTAATTCTAGTTTTTCTGTTAAATCTCCATTTGCAATCTTCATAGCAAAAGCATTAACCTTTTTAATGTTCTTTCCTATATAATTAGCAAAAAATAATATAAATAATACTACTATTACAATTGCAACTACTATTATTATACTTATTTTATTTCTTAGTGAATTAATTTGAAGATATACTTCTTCCTCAGGAATACATACAGCAATAATCCACTCTGTACCTTCTACGGTGCTATAATAAACCTTTTGAATTCCTTTATCATCTGTAAATGTTCCTTGACCATTCTTATCAGTTAACATTTTTTCACCTAAGACTGACAATGTAGAATTTTCATCATCTTTTATATTAGTTTTCATAATTTTAGATTCATCTACATCTGCAACATATAAACCACTTTTATCTATTAAAAATGCCCTTCCTTCTTTACCGATTTGCATATTTTTTATATTATTTTGTAAAGTAGATAAATCTATATCTGCTGTGGTAACTCCTATAAAATTATTATTTGAATCGTACATTGGACATGTAGCAGTTATCATAGAAACTTTCGCTACATCATCATAATAAGGTGATGACCATTCAACACTCTTATCAGTGTCTTGTCCTATTTTATACCAATCACCTGTTTTATAATCTGTCTTACTATATTCATCTGTATAAGTACCTTTACCGTTTAACTTGTATGCATAAGGTCCAAATAGCTGAATATCTTTCTTATATTTAAATGGTTCAAACCAAACACCAGCTCCAAAAGTTTCATCATTTGTGTCAATTAAGCTTTCCAACACACCTTTATAATTTTCTTCAGTCAGCGATGATACAGAATTCTCAGCCACTTTAGCTAAACTTTCAGATATTTTCTGATGCCTCTCCAAACTCTTTTCAATTTCTTGCGACTTTTCATTTAGTTTACTATTCATGTTTATTTCGAGCTCACTATTTATTATCTTTTTTGCACTTGAATAACTCATATATGCCAGTACAACCATAGAAGCTATTATTACAGGCATAAGTAACAAAATCATCTTTACCTTAATACTTTTAATTTTTATACCTTTAACCTTCACACCCTTAAACTTCATAATTTCAGCCTCCCTCATTTTTAGCTTATATTTTACAATATATTATTTTATTTATCGTATCAATTAATATATTAAAATAGTATAAGCTTAATATTTCTTGTTATTTCATTAAATTGATTTTATTTTCACATACAAAAAATAGTATAAAATATATATAAGCTATTTTATACTATTTTTTGTAATAATATTTTGTTATTAAATGTTAATTTAAATATATTTTTTAGTTTTCATCTTCCTATGATACTTCATATAATTCATTATGTTAACCTTACTATACCATTTACTCCTATTAAAATCTTAAAAATACACATTAATAATACTATTTATATATGTAACTAATTAGGTCATGACATTTAATATCTACGAGAAAGGGAAAAAGAAAGACTATGAGTTATTAATTTAGATATCTCATAGTCTTTCTTCTTATATTGAAAAATTTTAAATTTATATCTTAAATTTTTGAATCATTTCATTTAATTGTTGCGCAAGTTCAGCCTGAACCTGTGCTGTTTGAGCTACTTGCTCTATAGCTTTTGTAGTTTCATCCATGCTTTCTTTTATAGTTTCTGCTTTTTCACTAGATTCTTGTGAAGATTCAGCCATATTTTGAATTGCTTCGCTTACTTGTCCCACTGTAGCTGTAATTTCCTGTGACATAGCTGCTATTTCTTCTGACATATTGCTTACAAAATCAGAATCAAAATGATATTGATTACCTGTTTCTTCGTATTCATCATAAGTCTTCATTATATCTACATCAATGAATTTTAATATGTCATTTCCTGTTTCTATACTTTTATTAAATATTTGTTTTACTGTCTCTATAGTTTTTTGTATTTCTACTACAGCACCAGAAGATTGTTCTGCAAGTTTTCTTACTTCTTCTGCAACTACTGCAAAACCTCGCCCTTGCTCTCCTGCTCTTGCAGCTTCAATAGCTGCATTTAAAGCAAGCAGATTAGTTTGATCTGATATAGAAGATATAGTATCTGCCATAACTCTAATATTATCTATTACAGAACTTTCATCTATTACCTTTTTCATATTCGCTTCCTTTTGAATATATAGTTCTCCTGCTACCTGCTTTACCTTTTTGCTATTATCCCTTACCTTGCTTGCTCTTCCTTTAGACTCACTGGCATTATTACTTCCTTCCATAGCTCTTGAAGATAATATATTTATACTTGAGTCTACTTCTTCAATAGAAGCGCTTATTTCCTCTGTGGTAGCGCCGGATTCTTGTACACCTTCTGCAATTATATTTACAGCTTCATTAACAGTTACAGTTTTAGCTGCCAATTCTTCAACTGTTGCTGAAAGTTCTTCTGCAGATGCACTGATATTTTCTGAGTTTTCCATTATTATTTTTACTAATCCATTTACATTTTCTTGTGCAATATTTAAAGCAATAGCTGTTTGTCCAAATTCATCTTTACTCTCTATACTAATAGGTGCTGAAAAATCATAAGAAGCTAATCGAGTTGCAAAATCTTTAATTATAATTAAAGGTTTTATTATTTTTTTACTTACAAAAGATGATAAAACTATTGCTACTATTAATGAGGCAATAAGTAAAATTATATTAATAGCTATACTCTTTACTAAGTCTTTTTTTATAATAGCTTCTTTTTCAGCTATTATCTTATCAATCTCATCTATATAATTCCCTGTTCCTATTACCCAATTAAAAGGTTCATATAATTTACTATATCCTCTTTTAAGTGATGCTTCTATTTCTCCCGATTTTGGAAACCAATATTCAGTATATCCTCCATTCTCCTTTTTACCATTCTCTATTATTTCTTTCACAAGATATTTTCCTTTAACATCTTGTGAATTTAATCTATTTGTTCCTTCAGTTTTAGACCCTAAAAGCACAATATTTTCACCCTCAACAGTATCGATCCAAAAATAACCCTCTTCACCAAACTTCAACTCTCTTACTAAATCTGCACTTTGTTTCTTAGCTTCATCAACAGTTAGTTTGCCTATTTCAGTCTTTTTATTTATTGTATCTATCATACCAATTACAATTTCTACTTGTTCCTTAATTTTCATATCATAATCTTCATTTAAGATTTGTCTTTCACTATCTAATAGTGCATTGCTAGTTTGAATATTCATATAAGACATTACTACACTTATAGTAATCGCTGTTATTAGAGTTATTATTACTGTTGCAATACTCATTTTAGAACTAACTTTTTTTATACCCTCAATTCTCATAATATCAACTCCTTCACACTTTATTCATATTATATATATATTGTTTGATTTATCGTAACAATTCGGTTATAAGAATAGTGTAAAATTCAATTTTTATTGTATTTACTTTGCTATTGAATTTTTGCTTAAATAGTCTTCTATACATTATAAAAAAGATTGATTCAAATAATTATCCGAATCAATCTTTTATTAATATAGAGTCATAGCTCAATCATTGAGGCTGAACACTATTTTCTTTTTAAATAATAGAATATTGGAAGACCAGCAAGAGCTATACCAATCCCTATTATAGAATTCAATGGTGCAGATACAATTGTACTATATAATATATAAATTCCTCCCAATATTCCCACCATTGGAATGAATGGATAAAGAGGAACTTTATATGGTCTTTTATCTGCAGGTATTTTTTTTCTAAGTCTAAATATACCGAAGACACCCATAACAAAGAATATCCATAAAACAAATATTAATAAGTCCGTAAGAGTATTAAATGTTCCCGAGAAAATATAAATAGTAGCTAATACCCCTTCAAGAATTAATGCATTAGTAGGAGTTCCAAATTTTTTGTGTATTTTACCCAGTTGCTTTGAATAAGGCAATTGCTTTCTCTGTCCCATAGCTAATGGGACTCTAGCACCTGTTAATAAATATCCATTCATAGCTCCAAATACAGATACTATAATTCCTGCAGTTATAAATGCAGCACCACCTTTTCCAAATAGTGAAACTGCTACATCCGATGCTGGTGTTGTTGATGCAACTATATTTTCAATGGGCATTACATTAACCATTGCTATACTTATTAATGCATATATAAATATAACTGAAGTAACTCCAAAAATAATTGCCTTAGGCATTTCCTTAGAAGGATTTTTTAATTCACCTGCTATGTTTGTAACCCCTATCCATCCATCATAAGCCCATAAGGTACCCAATACTGCAGCTCCAAAACCAGCTCCTTCAGTCATAACGGTAACGGAGCGAAAATCATGAGTTTTACCACTAATTAAACCAAATATAATAATAGCAACTATTGGAAGAAGCTTTCCCACCGTTGAAATAGTTTGAATTACTCCCCCATATTTAGTACTAATTATATTCATGATTATTACAAACACTAAGATTCCTACTGCTAGAAGTTTTTGCTCGAAGTTATTCATTGGAATAAAAAATGTAGCATAAGTGGAAAAAGCTATGGCTAAAGCTGCTCCCGATGCAGGATAAGATATTACTGTTTGAACCCACCCTAATAGGAAACCCCATACTTCTCCATACAGCTCCTCAAGATAAACATATAACCCACCAGTTTTAGGTATAGATGAAGCTATCTCCGCAATTGTAAGAGCAGAAGCTAAAGTTATAATACCTCCAACTACCCAAGCCATTATGCCCATTATAGGTGAACCTGCATCATTAAAAACAATACCTGGTTTTAGGAATATTCCAGATCCTATTATCATTCCAACTACTATTGCAATGGCTTCAATAAATGTTATTGTCTTCTTTTGTATTTTTTCTATCATTGTTTCCTCCTAAATAGCTTTTTATAGCTTTATTATATCTTACAATTTGTTTTTTATGCTTAAGGCTTAATGTTATAAATTTCTATACTTCCATTAGAAATCAAATTTTTAACACCTTATTTTTTTTGTGTAATTTAACAAAATGTATTTCTTTTATATCAATTTTACAACTTAAAATCATGTACCTTATATTTTAAAAAATTTTTGCTAATTAGTCTAGTGTAAAATCACTTATATAAGAAAAACTATGCATAAAAATTTTTATTGATAATTTTTTATTAGAATGAATAATATATTTTTTTTTGCAAATTATAAGTTAGGTAGGAGGTGATATGTCATGGAAAACAACAATTGTAAAAATAATAACAACAAAAACAACAATAATAATAACAACAATAATAACAAAAATAACAACAACAACAAAAATAACAACAACAACAAAAATAACAACAACAAATAATATTTCACATACACAACTTATGGGAACAAAGGAATTTGTTTCTACATGTAAGAAAGTGGCAACAAAATCAGTATTAGCTGGCTTTGTTGCCACTTTTATTATAATAAAGTAATAAAAAAGTTATTTAGTTTTAAATCAAAAACCTGTTCCTAAAAATTATTGTAGCTAGTCTTCTGGTTTATAAACCACTTCACCATCAATTATAGTATACAAAGTTTTCGTAAATATCTCCATGGGATTGCCATCAAAGATTGCAATATCAGCATCCTTTCCAACTTCAATACTTCCAACTCTATGTGATACATTACATATTTCAGCTGCATTTATTGTAATTGCTTTAAGTCCTTCATCTATACCCAATCCTTCTTTTGCTGCGAATCCAGCACAAATTGCCAAATCTTGTATTCTTGTAACAGGATGGTCTGTAGTAATAGCTACCTTTACACCTGCCTTATGCAACAAGCCTGCTGTTTTAAAATCCATATTTTGTGTCTCTATTTTATTACGTACTGATAGCGTTGGCCCAATTATAGCTGGGAATCCAGACTCCTTTATCTCTTCTGCAATTAAATGCCCTTCTGTACAGTGATCAAGAGTCATTTTTAATCCAAATTGTTTAGCTATGCGTATTGCAGTTAGAATATCATCAGCTCTATGTACATGTGCTTTTAAAGGTATCTTTTTATCAAATACAGGTAACCAACATTCTTTTCTAAACTCTTCATTAAAATCCTTGTCTTCATTACCTGATTGTTGAGAGTTTTTCTTATTTTTATAATATTGCTGAGCTTCAAACAACTCTTCTCGTAAAAGAGCAGCTATGGACATACGTGATGTTGGCATCTTATCTTTATCATTATAATTTGATTTTGGATTTTCTCCAAATGCAACCTTCATTGCAGCAGGTTCCAGAACAACCATATTATCTATTGCTCTACCGTGAGTTTTGATAAATACAAACTGCCCACCCACCACATTTGAACTTCCTGGTCCAACCATTACTCCAGTAATCCCAGCACTCAAGGCTTTGTGGAAAGTGGAATCCATAGGGTTAATAGCATCTAAGGCTTTAAGGTAAGGTGTAACTGGCTCAGTCATTTCATTGCAATCATTACCTTCGAAACCTTTTCTTTCTTCTTGAATACCAATATGACTATGAGCTTCTATTATTCCAGGCATAACTATACAATTGCTTGCATCAATGACTTCAGAAATGTCACTGTTATCTTCATCAATGTATTCTCCTACCTTTATAATTTTTTTCCCATCTATTAAGATACATCCCTTATCATAATCCACACCAGCCATGGTCAATATTTTACCATTTTTAATTAATAACATAATCTTCTCCTTTCTAACATATAATAATCATTTGAAATTATAGCTAAACAACTCTAATTTCATCTTAATCTAAATGCATTTCTTAGCTAGACTTATCTCTTATCTAAGTATTTATATTTTGTAGGATTTTAAATAATTATTCATAATATTTTAAAGTTAAATATTACAAAAAACTTTCTTTAGATATTGAACTTTAAATCCACTTAATGTAAGTAATAGTTGAGAAGGAAGATAAAATAACCATATTAAAAAACCCAGAAAAAATTTTATGTTGCCTCCTGCTACTATATTATAAAGTCCCACATTTAAATCACACATAAAAAATAAAAACATACCTAAAGCAATTATCCATGAAGTTTTTTGAGAATATTTACCTCTAGTTATGGTACTCACTGAGCAGTAAAGACTAGTGATTAATAAAGATGCATATATAAGTGCTAAAACAACAAGATTTTTTCCTATTGATGCTATTTCTATTTTTAATGAAACTGTTAAGGCTATGGACAATGATACTATAAAAAACAATAAGTTTTTATATTTACTATTTTCCATAATACTATGCCTTATTATGTAAGTTATTTGAACTAGAGAAAAGAAAAAAACTCCCATAATATAATTGCCGGAAATTGCAAGAAAATAATCTGCAATTAAGGTAAATAGTCGAGCAAGCTGAACTAAACCTTTATCTCTTTTGCTATATCCATGGGATTTAATTAATAAGGATATGATAAAGCAAAGCACTATAGCTGAATATTTTAATGTCACTGAATATTTGTTTTTTAAATCTTTGGTTATAAAATCAATCCATAAAAAAATAAAGTAAATAATAATTATTATCCTAGAGCTAATTTTTATAAGATTTTTATTGCTTATAAGTTTATCCATTTACATCACCCAAGTATATTTATTTGCATTAACTGAGATTTATATTATTCCCCTTAATTGCTTATTATACTATTTGAATAAACCTTATTTATACAAAAAACTAGTAAGGATTCTCCCTACTAGTCTCTTTGTTATTAATATTTCTTTATTAAAGATGCCGCTTCTGTCTTTCCCTCAAGAATATAATTAAAAGGAAAAGCAAATTGGAGATATTTAAATACCCACTTGTTATTTTCTTTAATAAGCACACCCTCTAATCTAAATGGCCATATACAATCTTCACCTTTAGCATTTTCTTTGAAGGTTTCAGCAATTCTTCTTCTAATGTTAAAAAGCTTTTCTTTATCATTTAAATCCTTATTAAATATATCCTTTATTTTATTAACTGTGTTTTCAAAGGACTCTTCTTCTGAAATAACTTTTTCCATAATACCTCTTATTACTACCCAAGCTATATCCTCATTAAAATCAACCATAGAATTTTCACTGTCTAACCTGATCTCATCATAGCATCCTCTATGATCCTTAATTAACTTCTTAATTTCTTCTTTACTAGTGAATATTTCTTTATCTGTATTAGCAACAAATATATTATTAGAAGAAAAATATTTATCAATTATCAAATTTAATTCCATATCCTTATCTAGATACTCACTATTAAAGTCTTTTATTAATTCTATTATTTCATTTTTATTTATCTTATTTTTATGATAAGCTTCTTCTAATTCCTTTATTTTTTTATTAACCTCAGTTCTATCACAACTATCTTTATATTCCCTTACATCTGGTAGATGTCCAACTACAGGTAAAGAAAACTGCATATGCTTTATAATCCATCTATTTTCTTTTTTTATTAATATAAAGGAAATACGTATATCCCATAGATAATCTCTTTCTATATCATCCCTTTGATTTAATAAATGACATAAGGACCAATTAATTTCTGTTAATTTAACCTTATTAGATTTTTTACTTTCATCAGAACTTTCATCAAAATATTCTTTAATATATCCTAAATAACGTGTATATGTGTCACTTCTACTGTTAAAAGAATATTTCACTGTAGCTGGAGTATAAATTATAGCTGTATTTTCAAGTTCCATTACAGTAGCCTCATCAGCTATAACTCTTAAATCTCCCCAATATTCCCAGTCACTTAAAAATATATCCTTAACTTCCTCATATCCAATACACCACTCGTCATCACATGTGCCTACTATAGTTACACTTTCATCCTTATCAAATAATTTATCCATAAAGATATCTATTTCATTAATATCCCTTTTAACATAGGCTTCATTAAATATATTCAATATTTCCTTAAATTCATTTTTTACTTGATTTTTCATATACTCATACCCCTTATCCTATTTATTTTTTCATTTTTACCTATCTAATTTAAAGGGTTAGATGTTTTACCTCTTCAACTAAATTAAAAAAGGCTGTAATAAAGCAACGCCTCATTACAACCAAAATATCTACAATATTTTACACAATAAAAAATATACTATATAAAGTGTAAAAAAGATTTTAATTTTAGTTCTATAAACTTCACATCGCTTACTTGTAAATTTTCTAAAGAAGCACAACAAATAAACCTAAATAATTAGGTAGTTAAGACTTCTTTCAGTATTAATTTTTACATTAAAAATTAATTAACAAGTAGCAATAATCACTTTATAGCACCTCCCATATGTTATGTGTAAATTTTACCATAGAAAACTTATAAAGTAAATAAAAATTATTAGACTATTTTATCAATTTATTGCATCACCAATATTTTTTCAGCAAAGTTACATAATTTAAGCTTAGTAGCATATTTTTTAATACATTTATCATAAATTATAAATTCCAACCAACCCATAGTGTATTAGTATAATACCTATACATTATTATCTATTAATCCTAGATCATATATCTTTTTAGCTATATCACTAGGACTGTCTTTACTTGTATCTACATGTAACTTTGCAGTTATGTCTTTCCATTCAAGTAACTGCTTGTCTATCATACTTTCTACTGGCTTTGGTAAAACTCCATTCATCCTTTTTGCAAATCTAGATTTTATTATTTCTGCATCAGCTGTAAAATTTATAGTAATAGCATCGTTAATAAATTTAAATTTTACTATATCCTTTTTTTCTGAGATTACATAGATTATTGATTTTGAGTGTAAATCTTTGTTATTACAACCTTCTTTCAATATTTCCTCAAATAGTTGCCATGCATTATTTTCATTTTTGTCCATACGTAAATAATCTTTTCCACTGTAAATCTGTACATCTGTAAGTTTTTTTAATTCTTCTGCTGCTGAAGATTTCCCCGAACAGCTTGGCCCCATAAATATAAATAACATAAATTCCCCTCCTAAAAATTTAATATAAACAGAGCTCTTTACTCCCACTTTGAAGAATATTGGAGTATTAGAGCTTGTAGGCATCGGATAAACAGTATCTGTTAACCTATTATACTAAGTGTAAAATATATCCATGCAAATAACAATCCTTTATATGTTATTATTTGTTAATTTATTAAAATAACTTTTCAAGTTTTATCTTTCTTCTTAACTACATTGATATTATTTACACGAATATTGCATACTTATTTTAAAATCCTTCAAAATTTACTTGTATATATCAAAAGTTTTATACATTCAACATCTATATCTATAACCATGATAATGTGCGCTATTACTAGATTAACACTCAATCAAATAATGCTATATTGATTTTAAAATATTTCATATTCATTTTTCACTTTTCCAATAATTGCAGTTTGACTTTTGTTTTTATTCATTATATAATTTTACTCACCATATAATTCTATAATTTTAGGTAAAAATTTAATTTATATAATAAAAATCATTAGAAGGGATTGGTAAAATGAAAAAAGGCAAAATAAGTTTATCAACAAAAATATTTATCGGATTAATCCTAGGTTTAATGACAGGTATTATATTCAACTTCATTCCAGAGGGTTTCATTCGCGATGAATTATTAATTAATGGAGTTTTCTATTTAGTTGGACAGGCATTTTTAAAGGCTATTATGATGCTTGTAGTACCTTTAGTTTTTATTTCTCTAGTTAACGGAGCTGCCAGCATGGGAGATATTAAAAAGTTAGGTAGAATTGGAGTAAAAACAGTATTATTTTACTTAGCTACTACGGCTATTGCCATTTCAATTGCATTATCACTGTCTACAGTATTTAAACCAGGTGTAGGATTAAATTTATCAAATTCTAGTTTAAGTGAAGTTACTATCAAAGAGGCTACACCATTAGTTGAAGTTATCCTTGATATGATACCGAACAACCCTATTGCATCCATGGCAAACGGGAACATGCTACAAATTATTGTATTTGCCATGTTAATAGGTGTAGGATTATCTACTCTAGGTGAGAAAACTAAAATGATAACAAATCTTTTTCAACAATTAAATGACCTTATTATGAAAATCGTAGACTTCGTAATGATAATTGCACCCATTGGAGTATTTGGTTTAATCGCTCGTACCTTTGCCACTCAAGGTTTTGATGCAATGATACCTTTAATAAAATATATGTCATTAGTTTTAATAAGCTTACTTATTCATGCTACTATTGTCTATGGTGGGCTATTAAAATTATTTACTAGATTAAGTCCTATAAGATTTTTCAAAAAATTCTTCCCAGCCATTTCAGTAGCTTTTTCTACCTCAAGCAGTAGTGCAACCTTACCAGTATCCATGGAAATTGCAGAAGAAAATTTAGGAATCTCAAAGGATGTTGCTTCCTTTACATTACCACTAGGGGCAACTATTAACATGGATGGGACCGCTATTATGCAAGGTGTAGCTACCGTATTTATTGCTCAAATTTATGGTGTTGATTTAACCTTAAGTTCTTTCTTAACTGTTATTTTAACAGCCACCTTAGCTTCAATTGGAACAGCTGGAGTACCTGGTGTAGGAATGATTATGTTATCCATGGTATTACAATCAGTAGGTTTACCAGTGGAAGGTATCGCTTTAATCATGGGAATTGATAGGATTCTAGATATGGCAAGAACCTCTGTTAATATTACTGGTGATGCAGTATGTACAATGATTGTAGCAAAGGCTGAAGGAGAATTTAATGAAGAAATCTTTAATTCTGAAACTGTAAAAAACAAATCCCTATAGTGATATAATTCTCATTGTTATGTCATCTATATATATACCAAACAGGTTAACACCTAAATTGAGTGTTAACCTGTTTTTTCTAGTATACTGTTTAAAATTCAATACTATTTCATTTACTAGTATAAAATAATTGGTTTTACACAAAATATAATCGGAGGTGCAGTATTATGGAAATAACATTATCACAAAAAGAAAGAACTTTACTAGAGGATCAAAAAAAACATGAGGAAATTTGCATTGAAAAGTATACAAATTATGCAAATCAAGCTAAAGACAGTCAGTTAAAAGATATTTTTAATGCTAATGGACAATCAGAAAGAACCCATCTAGGTAGCATCAATCAATTATTAAGTGGTCAACTTCCTCAAATGGGTCAGCAACAACAAGGTCAACAGAATCCGCAAAGTCAAAATCAAAACTCAGGGCAAAATATGACAGCTCAAGGTTCCACAACAAATACAAATAATATGCAATCAGGAGGAGTTAATTTATCTGATGCTGATATGTGTACAGATTTATTGATGACTGAAAAATATGTTTCAGGAACCTATGATACTACAATATTCGAATTTAGAGATACTAGAGTTCGTGATGTATTAAATCACATACAAAAAGAAGAACAAAAACACGGAGAAGCTATATTCCAATACATGGAGAAGAATGGCATGTATAACGTTCAATAGTATTAGGATTGTATCCAAATTATCTCTAGTAATATAATATAAAAAAATCATGGATAGTTCAGTATAAATAACTGATATCTATCCATGATTTTTAAATTCTTAAATTGTATAATTAATTGTAACAATAATCTATACCCCATATGTAAGATTATACCTATAGACTGGACACCACCTTTATTATAAGTTTTATGGAATATATTTGAGTTATATTCCATAAAAAAACCTTTTTAGAATATTTGTTGTAGTCCAAGTTAAACATATTTTCATCCAGAGTATTATTATATTTTATATATAGTTTCAAATTCGGAAGTATGTTTTCTACTACCTTCGTCTTCGTAAATATTTAGGTACCATGTTATTCCTTATCTAAACAAGCTATATTTTTTGACTTTAGTAAGTTTATCAATAGTGATTACATCACCGCATATTTAGTACATAGCCTGTCTAAGAAGGTCTTATATTCTTCAATATCCGATTTTCTATAGTACTTCATGCTATATGTTATTATTCTCTAAGATAATATACTGATTTCAGAATCATAGAATGGTTTGAAATTTCTGTATAAAAGATTCCCACAAAAGTTATATCGCCGACATAGCTTTAGCTTATTTAAATCCTTATTCTTTACATTAATTTCTTTTCATCCGTTGGGTCAAAAAAATTTCATCAATTTTAACCTCTGATACACGGAGACATTAGACAGCTCATCTTTCGCAGGTGTTACATTCAATGCATATATAATCTTTGAAAAGCGAAGTATATATTTTATACAAAAACAGTACCACAGCTAAAAGACATATTACTGTGCTACAAATTAGATTTTTGCTTAATATTTTTTCATTTTTTTATATCCTCGCAATTTATTTCAATAGATTTTTCATACATTAAAAGATGATTTTCAATATAGTCCTTTATTTGATGCTCATATAACTGTTTACCGGGATAAAATTTTATATTATCATCTATAGCTTCATATGGGAAGATATAACTAAGAGTAATATTTTTTTCATCGTTATATTTCACAATGTTATCTTCATTGCCTTCAATCGTGTATGGAACTTCAATAATGGTATCTTTATATAGAGTTTTACTCTGATAAATCAAGTCATTGATATTAACATCCTTATTACTAGTATTTTTAATATAAAGATTAATACTGATAATATTAGTGCTTTTATTATTTGTCAGCTTACAGTCAGTAATTTTAATATCAGTACTATCCAGTTTTACTTGATCATCCATCATGAACACTTCATTTTTAAATTTCTGAGGAACTCCAAAATTCATTTTATAATATCTATAACAGATAAATAATAATAAAACACAGCTTAAGCATAGTGAAATAATAATTTTAATCTTGTTTTTATGCCTCATTTTCATTTAAAATTCCTCTCACAAGTTTTTTATTGCATATTTTACCATTATCTATAGTGTAAATTTCATCACATATGTTTTCTAATTCTTCAGTATTGTGATTTGATATTAATACTAATTTATTCTGACTCTTTAATTCTCTTATTATATTGTTTACTTTTTTTACAGAGTCCTCGTCTAAGGCATTTATAGGTTCATCCAGGATTATAACCTCAGGGTTTTCCATTACAGCTTGTACAATACCTAATTTTTGCTTCATACCTAAAGAATATTTTTTAAATGGTTTTTTTTCCTCAGGATTAAGTCCCAAAGCAATCATAGTATCTTTAATCTGTTTATCGTCAATTTTATTATTTATCTCTGCCAAATATTTCAGATTTTTAAAACCTGAGTAACTATGCAAAAAACCTGGATTTTCTAATAACACTCCTACATTTTTAGCATATGAACCGTCCATGCCCACAGGCCTACCACCAACAGTTATTGTACCTTCAGTTTTAATAAAACCGCAAATAGCCTTGAATAGCATGGTTTTACCTGAACCATTTTTCCCCTTGATACCATAAATTTTTCCTTTATCTAAAGACAAATTTATATTATCAAGAATTATATTTCCGTTTATTTCCTTTATCACATTCTCCATGTGTATATATGAGCTCATAAAATCCCTCCTGTTAAAATATTTCTTTTTTTCTAGATATAAAAATTCCTGCTAATAGGAAAATAAAGCTCAAAACTATGTTGTATAAAATAGAATATCCTATAGATAAATTATGAATAGTGTCAAAAGGGTCATGTCTTAGCACTAAATTATGTTGTCCTGGGAAAAAACTACTTTCAAAGAATACAGACGAGACACATATTATTATAGCTATAAGAAAGCAATATATAGGCTTTAATTTAAATGACAGTGTGTATAAAATAATGCATAATGTTAATGAAGTTAATGAATATAATAGCAATACAGTGATAATTAAATTATTAGTATCCATTTCATAATAATATGGAGCCATATCATTATAAGGAAAATAGTAAGCTACACCTAATACTACACTCATTAAAAGCAATACGCTGTAGTAGAATAGAATAACAAGAAAAGCCCATATTATTTTAGAAATAAAAATCTGCCATAGCTTTTTGTTCCTTACAAGTATATATTTGCTATTAACTTTTATATCCTTATAAAAATAGTCACCAATTACATAAAGAATATAGGCATTAATTAACAACCATTTTATAGGGAAAACAAAATTATTAGCTAAACTCCCCCCAAACTCGCAGCCCTTAAAATTTTCAAGAATAACACTTTTAACATCAATAAGCTGATAAGATTTTAGCACTTGTATTTCTGCCCAATTTAATAAAAAATAAAAAGCAAAAAATATACCTAACTTAAATAGTACAGATTTAATATTTATTTTTATATCACGGAACAGTAGTCTTTTAATATCATTCAAAGCTTAGTCACCTTCTATAAGTTATTATTTTTAATAAACTGATCTTTTTTCACCATAAAAAATTTACCCAATATATATAAAGACCATATAATAAATATATAACACAAGTTTTTGATAGCTAGGGTATTTATGTTAATAATATTATTCGAAGAAATAATATCACATTTTAATGGAGAGAATGTACATACCTTGGTATAATCAATAAAGACCAAGGATACCATAACTATAAAAACATAACGTTTTTTTATGAAAATGCTCAGTACATTTATAATGCTTCCAATCATGGAAAGACATATAAAAGTTGAAAAGAGCATAATAAGAAGTATTTTCTTTGTTGTGAGAATTCTACTTAAAGATGTCCATATGTTGGTATCACCGTATACTTTATAGAAAAACCCTCTGTCAGTAGGCCATGTGTTGGTAAAATCACCAAGAACTATACCACCGATAATATACGTTCCCAATACCAATAAAACACTGATGATAAATGAAAATAATATAATTAGAAAGAAATTATTATTCCATAAATCACCTTTCGAATTGTATCTGATTACTCTCACCATGCGTGAATTAATAGAGATTATGTATAAAGAACAGGCACAGAATAGTGGGTTAATCATATATGTAAAGTTGGTATCCTTAAGTATGGAATTAATGTCAAACGAAAGAATAAAATCCATATTACATAGAGAATATTCATGTAAACTACTTACTATATCATCAATATTGATAATATAATAAGCTGAAGATATTGCCCATATTAGTAAGCCTACTGTAATAATAAATTTAAGTTGCCCTTTTTTAAATAAATATAAATTATTACAGTATCTCATTATGTTTGCCTCCCCAGTAAAAAATCATAAAAGTCGATAAAACCATTACAATAAAAGAAATTACCATACTTAAGATATTTGCATCGCTATATAAATATAAAAAGTTGATAGGACTATATGACCTTATATTAATGACTGCAAAAAAAATGGATGTAAGCTGCATAACTATAAAAGGAATGACTAAAACAATAAATTTATTTCTGGTTATAATACTAACAGCCAGTGATATACTGGCAATAGCACCAGAGAAGATAAAGTATATAAATAACCATAGAAACGTATAAATCATAGGATGATTCAAATATAAATCTAAATTAAGACTTCCTATTCTGAGATTATTTGTATTTAAAATTTCTGGCTGAAGAGTTGCTTCAAAACATATATGAATTAAGAAATTTATTAGCAGTGGCAGAGTAAAAGCTATTCCAGCAAGAACAAAGTTGGCAAAAAATTTATTTATGAAGTATTTATTTTTACTACATCTTGAAAAAATGCTCTTTAAAAACCCACTGTTTAAATCTTCCAAATACGAATCTCCATATGCTATAGATACAATGATAGGCATAATGCAAAATAATATATTAGATACATCTGTAAATCTAAACATAATAAAGTTTTCACATGAGGAAACTATTCCACATTTCATGAAATCTTCTAAAAAATACGGATAGTTTGCATAAGGCATTGAAAGATAATAATAATCATTTTTAATAATATTAATTGCGCAAAAAATAAAAGCTATCAGCAAAGCTATAATAAATGATTTTCTTTTCAATCCCCTTTTAAGTTCAAGCTTTAACATAATAATCTCCTTTTAAAATAGAATATGATAAAATAAGCAAACAGTATGAGAAAAATTCTCACACTGCTTAAACATATGGATTAAACAGAATCCGGGCTCCATTTACCCTCTGAAGAACCACAGCCACTATTATAACCTCTATATTTAGAAATGTGCATCTTAACAGAACGATATCCATTTTCATAGGCATTACTTGGAACATACACTTCTACATTCCCTGGAAAACTAACTGCTGGAAGGACTCTATAAGTACCTGTCAAGTCTTTTCCATTATCTCCTCGTTTAAGCTGCATACCCATTCCATAGTTCCGATCGATGTTACCAGATATAACTCGACCATAGCCAGAGGTAGTATCAGTTTTAGGTCTTGCTTTAGTTAGCATTGAAGTTGAATTAGTATAGCTTGCATCAAGGTACCAGTCTGAATCCTTACAATTATTAGCCAAGGCTGTAGATAAGCTAAGACCTGATAATAATATTGCTGCAGATAAAGCTACATAAATTTTTTTACTTTTTTTCATCAAAACACCTCATCTATAAAATATTTACTATATAAGTTCTAATTAAGTCTATACATTAAAATTGCTTAAAATTTTAGATAGTATTAAATAGTTAAATGTATTTTCTTTACTAAAACCTACATAATACATAGTATACAAAAAAAGGATTATAGTAAATATATAGATATATAGTAAATAGAATTAAATATTTATAAATATATACTTATTTATAAATATTAATATAATTATATGAATAATTAAAAATATTGTATTAAATATTATAAATGTAAAATAATATAAATTAATCCAATATACTTCCCTTAGTATAGAAAAGTAAAAAAATAAAACTATTTATTATAAAAATAATATAGATGACTCTCAGTTAATAACTACCAATGAGAAAATTTAAACACAAGTTTTCTCAGTAATTATTTATACTGCTCCCCAGGCTACTTTCATGGTTTTAAAAGCAGCTTCTATTTCAGGTCAATAGTATAATTACCGCATTATAAATCCCATTAAGATTTCCTTCATAACAATAAACCTAATATTTTAAATTATTTACTGTAACAGGATAAACATCATTCTCATATTATTAAGATAGTTTGTCCTTCTTACATTACAAAAGGTGCTTATGAAATGATACAATAAGAAGATAATTAAGGAATTATCAAATTTTTGTGGTCATGCTTGAAACTTTCTACATTTTGAACTTGACATTTACATTAGTATAGCTATTTAAAATTTAAAAATGTTCCATAGGTCCCTGGGGTTATTTTTAAATTTTACCTAAATAATTTTATTAAGGATCATCTTCATAAAATTCTTTTTTATCTTCCTTTTCCTTTTAAAGCAGAAAATGAGAAATCCTGTATAAAGATAGAGATTAATAGTGAAAAAGATAAAAGAACTAATTTTTGAAAAAAAGATTGTTCAAAAATTAATTCTTTATTAGTTTATCTTAAATTATTTTTGTAAAAAGTTTGCCCATGATATATTTTGCATTAATCCCTTAAATCAAACTGCCTTTTCATCTTAATTAGTTAAATACCACTTACTTTGAGCTTCATACATCTCAATATATCTTCTATCTATACTCATAAGTTCATCATGGGTACCTACTTGTACAATTTCACCTTTGTCCATAACTACTATTCTATCTTCACTCTTAGCAGAACCAAGTCTATGAATAACTATTATGGCAGTTTTATCCTTGGATATCTCTTTAAACTTCTTATATATCTTACTCTTATATAGGGTCTATGGCCACTGTAGGTTCATCTAGGCTTATCATGTTACTATCATTGTAAAAACCCCTAGCTATAGTTAGCCTTTACCATTGCCCACCTGATAAATCTATACCATCAAATTCTCTAGATAGCATGGTATCATAACCATCTTGAAATTTTTCCTTTGAAACCTGAAAATCTGCTTTATCTATAGCTTCTTTTAACAGTTCCTGGATAAGTAAAACTTACATTATCAATTGCAATACTAGGCACTCCTATATTATCTAGGTTATTCTTTATTTTTCAATATCACTTTTACAATTTCAGGTCTGTTAAATAATCTTATAGGTATAATACTGTTTCCTAGTCCTCTACTTACATACATACAAGTGTTATCTTTCTGATACTCACCCGCTGTATATTTCGGGAAAAATCCTTGGTCGGGAGCAACTATTCCAATGTCAACAAATGGTATTCTAAACTGGCCTCCGTGTGCATGTCCACTTAATACTAAATCCACATTGCTCTTTGCATAATTATCTAATTGCTGTGGTTCATGGGCTAATAAAATACATAAGGCATCACTTTGTACATTCTCCATCATATCATTTAATGTATTATCTAATATATTTACATTATCATATGTATTAAAATTCTGGTCTTCAATACCCATTAAATAAAAATTATCATTTACTGATACATAGTCATTATCAAGCAGATGTACTCCTTTATTTTTCATATTTTCTTCTAACTTTTTAAAATCACCTTTACTTAAATAACACTCATGATTTCCTGTAACATAATACACAGGAGCTATATCAACAATATTCTCAACAAATGATATAGCAACATTAATATCTGTATGTTTACTATCAACTATATCCCCAGTTATTACAATCATATCTGGATTTTCTTCTGCTATCTTATCTATAAGTTTCTTGTTATCCGTTCCAAATTTCTTATTATGTAAATCAGATATGTGAATGATCGTATATCCATCAGTATCTGCTGTTACTTTTTCATTAATATAATCATATTCCGTTATCATTAAACCATTATTTTGCCAATAAAAAAAATAGTACAATAAAACAGCAATTACTACTACTGTAGCACAAACTATACTCTTTCGTTTTAACTTACTTTTCATATATGTCTCTCTCCTTTAAAGTAGTTTGTAGTATATATTATAACACCCTCTTTACTTAAATAACATATTTATACATAAATGTTTATTTATAATTGAAATAATCGTATTAGTGAAAGCTAATTTTTATTAAAATATTGCTTTACTCTAGGAGACTTAGCCTTAGTCATATCAATGGCATAAAGGTGCAAGAACATAAAAACATTGATTCTCATAAAACTTAACTTAGAGTTATATTATTGTATTTTTTAATTTTCTTTCTAACTTTCTTCAAAATAAAAAGAGAAAATCAGGTAACATTAATTTAGTTAGCCTTCTTATCTCTTACTTAAAATATCACTAAAATATTTCTAATCACACCTATGGGAATTTCTTTTAATATATTGCTGTGTATATGGACATATCTCAATACATTTTCCACATAAAGACATTTCTATTCCTATTCTTTGTTTTAGTAGTTCTCTTGCTTTTTTACGACATTTAAAAGGATTTATTAGTTCTTCTCTTGTTGAATTTATATTCTATAAATTACCTTTTATTGCTGCTGCTGGGCAAGCATCAACACACTTACTACATTTTCCGCACCTAGAATCATTGATATGCATATCTGGTATGACTGGCATATCAGTTAGTATTGAAGAGATACGAACTGCACTACCATATTGTTGAGTAACTAAAAGAGTATTTTTGCCAATCCAACCCATTCCTGCCCGTGTAGCAACTCTCTTATGTGGTAAATAAGTAGTCAAATTTTCATCACTAGTAACATATGTTGAAGTTTGAGCTAGTGCACTATATCCCTGCTTCTCTATGTATCTTACACAGCATATAGCGATATCATCAAGTTCTTTGTTTATTTTTTTGTATTCCTCATAATATTCTTTTGTTGGTCCTTCATAAATACCTTGTATAATTTCAGTCTTAAATTTTATTGCAAATGCAATACCATACTTTAGATTATTATGCAATGAGGTATTAACGCTATTTAAATCTGCAAATCCAACCAATGATGCCCCTAGACTTTTTAGATATGACTTTAATTCATTCTCCCTCACAATACTTTCTCCTAACTCAAAGAATTGATAACATAAATTTTAAATAGCTTCAAATTGCTAATTTTACAATTAATCCCTTCCTTAATTTTTCTTATAATACATTCTTCAGGAGTTTCTCTTTTCTTTTTAACAATTTTATACTTACATGTTTTGCACTTTCTTTAAAAGTTTAATCAAAAGTATTTTTTTCTATTCCTGGCAGGATACTATAAATAGATTTTCCTATTTTACCCTCAAAATATTCTTTTATTTCAAAGGTTTTTTTCCATTTCTCTAGTGTAAAATCAGTAAATCCATATCTCATAACCACATCAACCATCCTTTTTTCTATTAAACAAAATCCTGATGGAAGAGCCAATACATCACATAATTGAATTAATTTATCGTATGAATTATATTCGATATTATCTAAATAATTTTTAATAAAGTCGTATTCTGTTTTAGTTAAATCCATTTCTCCACATATATCATCTACATTACTGCATAGAAAACCATGGGTGATTGAAATTCTAGCCACAAAATCATATCCATTTTCTAATGCATAGTTATATCCATCAATAGCATGTCTTACATAATGTCTACCATTCCTTCTTCCAATATCGTGAAGTAATCCCAGTACATAGGCTGTATCTTCATCCAAATCCCTATCATATTGAGCAATTAGAGCTGCTGCCTCTGCTACATATCTTGAGTGTTCCACCCATGGACCAGGATTTAAAATAGATGCTTCCTCTAATATTTTTTCAGCTATCTTTCGATTGGGAACTTTGTATTTCAACTCTTCCATGATTCTTCTCCTTATTACTTAAATAGATTAATAATTTAAATTTTTTCATAACTTTCTCTAAACTATTCTATAGTCATCATTCAAATTCCTTTAAATACAAAAACCATGAAACTTATTTTTAAGAATCATGGTTTTTATCTCATTTTTTATTAACTTTAACTACTCAACATTACAAATTACTTAATTATAAAAGATAAAACTCCTAAACCTATACACGTAATTCCACCTAACAATTGGCCTATTCCAGAAGCTTCTCCTAATATTAAAAGGTTAAAAATATTTTTTCTTGTTTGCGTTTTCCCTACAAACGCCTTATCTGTTTTCATTCTATATACTCCCCATAATGTTAATACTACTCCGAAAAGTATAAATAATAGTTTTTCAATTATCATAATATTTTCCTCCGCTCATTATTTTATTATTTTAACAATTTTATTGCATACATTTTTATAATTAGTCATCTTCTTCAAATATAAAAGTTTCTTCAATTGGTAGGTTAAAGACCGAAGAAATTTTATATGCCAATAAAACAGATGGATTATATTGTTGTTTTTCTAAAGAAATAATTGTTCTTGAAGACACACATACTTTATCTGCTAATTCTTGTTGTGTTATCTTATGTTCTAAACGCAATTCTTTTATCCTATTTTTCATAGCCTTCTCCTAATTAAAGAAAATAATTATAATATTTTTTAGCTAATATATTCGTAATCATGCAAAATATTATAATTATAAATAAAGCAGCATTTGTTGGAATTGTAATCCATTTTGAAAGAAACATCATAAGTATAATCACAATCATTAGAATTCTCATGGTAAAGTGTGAAGCTTTTCCTTCTATTAAGTCATCTCTTTCATCATATTCTTTTGACATCTCTCTTTCCAACTGTTTTCTATTAGCATTATATTTAATGTGGGAAGTTATAGCGAAAACTAAAAACCCTACCCCTACGAAAAACATTATAATACCTGAATAAAGTCCTTCTGTAATACTAGCTCTAGTATAATTAAAAATTATTTCAAATAAACCCATTATGAGAATTGCCAATGAGCATAAATATAGCTCAGTAAATCTATTTTTCAAACGAATCGCTCCTAACATAGTATAATATGAAGTTCACTTCATGTGAAGCTAACTTCATATTACTCTATGTTGAATGAGATGTCAAGAATTAATTTATTTTGTTAGGACCATTGCATTTTTGACAGTGTTTTGGAAAATTACTCTTGATAATCTACATATTGTTCAATAACAAGAGCAGCAGGCAACTTGATTAGTTATAAAGCAAAACTAGCCTATATATTAATTTAACTAGTAAATTAATATATAGGCTTCTGTAATTATTGAATATACTTATATCTCGCTAATATCTAAAACTTCATCAACAGCTCTATTAAAACTCCTTTTTAGATTGAAGATGCATAGAATAATTAGTATAACTGCAATACTTGTAAAGGAGTTACCTATACCAATTAAATTATATAGTGGAGTAGCAATTAAAAGCCCTAGGATAGCAAAGAGAGTTAGTAGTATTTTGTAGAAGGAGAATACTCTTCCAAGATACTCTTTAGGTATACTATTTTGAATTATAGTGCTAGAATATATCCCCTGAAGGTTTTGAGCTAAACCTAAAATAATTAAAATTCCAAAGGTTATAATAAAGCTTTGTGAATATCCAAATATAATATAGCTAATACCAATAATTACTGTAGAAATAGTAAATAATGTTACATGATTTTTCTTAGATAAGACCTTAACTACGAAAGGTACTGAAAGTCCTCCAAGGGCCAAAGCATAAGAAAAGTAAATAATGCCTTCTGGGTTTAGATTTAATAAAACATCAGAAACTGCTACTTTATAGGTTTCATAGAACCTTCCTAATACTGCAAACATGCTCATTATAATAAATACAGTTTTAACACTAGAATATCTTGAAAATATCTTATATCCTTCAATGCCACTTTTTATTATTCCAGACCTTGTTGCAGCTTTATCAGACTTTATAAAGTCATATTTAATTAGACTAAATAAGACTCCAGAAATTAAGAAACTTATAGCATTTATAGTAAACAAAATATTGCTACCATAAAGCTTATAAAGAACTCCTCCAATAGCAGGAGAAAGAAATACACTGGTGGATTGTAAAAATGAAAAAATAGAATTAGAGTAGGACAGCTCTTCCTTAGATACTAATTCAGGAAGAATGGCAGTTTCAGAGCTTACATCAATGTCATTAAGAGATTGCAGAATAAATGCTAGAATATACACGAGCCATAATCTCTGTTCATTAATAAAAATAAAGAGAAATGCAAAAATCACACTAACTAGATTAGTAACCATAATAACCCTTTTCTTATTATAAGAGTCAGCTATGAGTCCTGATAAATACAGCATAGGAATTCTTAAAACACCCCTAGAAAGCCACATAAGAGCCACTGCACCAACGGATTTTGTTAAGCTATATATGTATACAGTTACACCTATATTGTAAAGATAATCTCCTATAGAAGAAATAAATCCTCCAATAGATAACAAAGTAAAATTTTTATTTTTAAATAAATCTTTGTACAAAGCACCATCCCCCAAACAATTATTATCTTTAGTTTAATAGCAAAATTTAGAAATTTAAAGTCTATATTTTGCATTTTTTAAGTGATATAATTAAGTTAGGGAAATAAATTATTGAAAAAGAGGATATTTATGTGTTATCAATATGAGCCAAAGACTTTATATTAACTCTTCAATTTTTTCATATAATTCATCTGCTGAATCTGCCAGAATCATTTCGTCATTAACAAGTGCATATGGATTAGTAGCACAGTCTCCACAATATCCTAAGCATGATTCTACTGTTACATCTACGTCAGGATAATTCTCTTGTAATTTCTTCATGGTATCTTCAGTTCCATATGTAAAATTATTTTCACAAAATTTTATTTCTGTCATATTTATTCTCTCCTTTATTTTCTACTTTGTATGTTATCCAATAATTCTGTTACTGAAATTTTAGATAAATCAATAGCTTCTAAAGATATTTCTTTTTCAATGGCTGATTTTAATATTGGTGATCGTTTCGTATCTCCAATTACAATAGCCCCTACTATTTTTCTATCTCTTACAAACACCTTCATATATTGACCTTCATCATCATCCTCTACAAGAACATTAGTTGCATTATTTTCATCTACACATCCCATAGAAAATAAGGATAATTTAAAAGCGTTTAAAGTAGTAACAGGAACAATATGCTTATAAGTACTATCTTTTCCTATCATATTATATCCTGCAACTTTACCCTGGCCTATTGATATATTCCACAGTCCTGGAACAAAGTTATCAAGTTCAGCAACATCACCTGCTGCATATATATCTGCTATATTAGTTTCCATCTTTTCATTTATAACAATTCCTTTTTCACACTTAATAGGCGTATCTTCAAACATTTCTATGTTAGGCTTTATTCCAGCAGAATATATAACCTTATTACAATGCATAAATTCATCTGAACTTGTTACAACACCTTCAACCTCATTATTTCCTGCTATTTTATTAACTCTCGTATTTAAGTATATATTAATGCCAAACTTTTCTACTGAATCCTGAAGTATTTTAGATGCCCTTTCATCTAATTGATTTGGCATTAGTCTAGATTGAATCTCAACAATAGAAACATTGATTCCATGCTGATTCAAATTCCAAGCAGTTTCTAATCCTTGTATTCCTCCGCCAATGTTTATAACACTTTCACCTTTTTTTATTTTACTTTTAATATCCCATGCATCCTGTAACGTTCTTAAGTTAAAGACACCTGGTTTTTCTATTCCTTCAACTGGAGGTTTATTATTTCTTGCTCCATTTGCTAATAAAAGTTTGTCATACTTAAGTATACTTTCATCACATAAAACTACTTCTTTATTTTCAATATTAACCTTTACTACTTTTTTGCTTACGTAAATATTAACCTTATTTTCTTCATACCATGATTTCTTTAGAAGAAGAGTATTATCTTCAGAGAGTTCATCAAATAGATTCTTAGACAATTTTATTCTGTTATATGGGTAAAATTTCTCTTCTCCAAATATAAATATTTCTGACTCTTTATCTACTTCTCTTATGGCTTTCACTGCAGTAATTCCTGTTATTCCATTTCCTATTATAATAATCCTATTTGTCATATTCTTTCACCACCCTTTTATATTCCTTTTGAATATACTGCTGATGGATTTGGAGCTAATACTACAAATAATGACATATCATTATTGCCATTATTTTTTATACTAAACACTTCTACTCCTTTACAATGAATTACATCTCCTTGTGTTATTTTATTTGAATTTCCATCTACAGTCATTTCACCATCTCCACAAAGTACATGAATAAGTAAATCACTTTGCTCATGATTATGTGGTGGCACTCCTTGCCCTGGTCTAAAATTTAAAACAAAATTCAATATCTTATCTTCTTTATAAATTATTTTCTTAGTTAAGGATTCATCATTGTACATTATTTTGTCAGATATTTTTTCTATTTTCATAAATTAATTCTCCTTCATCTTTGGTTAGTATTATATAATATAATTCTTATGCTATTAGTATTATGTAATTTTCATATTATTATTAAATATATTTTTAAAACATAATAATAACTCTTTTTGCATTTAAGTGGTGATATGCTTATTAGAAATACTTCAAAGGTATTAAAATCCGTATTTACTAATGAACATGTAATTTCAAAAATGCAATCTACATTGGATACTGCTGATAGCAATATGTATACCAATAAAAAACATAAGAAATTATAAAAAAAGACTAGACATTTTTATTTTAAAATGTCTAGTCTTATATCTTTTATACTTTATAAAATTTAATTCAATCTTATTACAAATAATTAATATTTATCTTAAAATTAAATATTTTTACATATAGCTTCTATTACTTATTCTACAGTAACTGATTTTGCAAGGTTTCTTGGCTTATCTACATCGCAACCTTTTTCCATGGACATGTAGTAAGAGAATAGTTGCATTGGAATTATAGCTATAACTGGAGCTAATAAGTCCATTACTTTTGGAATGTAGATTGCTGATTCTACAGATTTTTCTATATCTGTGTGACCTTCTTGAGCCACTGCAAACACTCTAGCTCCTCTTGCAATAACTTCTTTCATATTACTTACAGTCTTATCAAATAAGTCTTCTTGAGTTGCCATAGTTACTACTACTGTTCCTTCTTCAATTAAAGCTATTGGACCATGTTTTAATTCTCCTGAAGCATAAGCTTCTGAATGAATATAAGATATCTCTTTTAATTTTAAAGATCCTTCCATTGCTACAGCATGGTCAAGGCCTCTTCCTAGGAAGAACATGTTATTTTCACAGCAAGTTTTAGCTGCTAGAGCCTTAACTACATCATCACACTTAAGTGCTGCTTCTGCTTTTTCTGGAAGAGCTAACATTTCTGTTTTAATAGCTTCTATCTTATCTTGAGGTACTGTACCCTTTTGCTCTGCAAAGAATAGAGCAATTGTGTACATAGCTATTAATTGAGTTACATAAGCCTTTGTCGATGCAACTGCTATTTCTGGGCCTGCCCAAGTGTATAGTATATCATCGGCTTCTCTTGAAGCTGAACTTCCAACTACATTAGTAACAGCTATTACTCTAGCACCCCTTTTCTTAGCAAGTCTTAAAGCTGACATAGTGTCTGCTGTTTCTCCAGATTGGCTAACAACTATCATAAGAGTGTTTTCGTCTATTATTGGATCTCTATATTTAAACTCAGATGCTATATCTACTTCAACTTGTATTCTAGCAAGTTTTTCAATAATATTTTTTCCAACTAATCCAGCATGGTATGCAGTTCCACATGCTACTATATATACCTTGTTTAATTTTTCTATTTGTTCTTTTGTAATAGTTATATCATCGATTCTTATAGGTTGACCAGGAATAATCCTTGAAGCCATAGTATCTCTTATAGCCTTTGGTTGCTCATGGATTTCCTTCATCATGAAGTGATCATATCCACCTTTTTCAGCAGCATCAGCATCCCAAGTTACATTAAATACTTCTTTCTTAACTTCTTTTTCATTTTGGTCATATATTTTTATTCCATCTTTAGTCATAACAACAAATTCTTTATCTTCTAAAAGATAAACTTTTCTTGTTTGATTTAATACAGCTGGTATGTCTGAAGCAATGAAGTTTTCATCTTCTCCAAGACCAACTATTAATGGGCTTTCATTTCTTACAGCTACTAGTTTATCAGGCTCATTAGCGGCTATAACTCCTATAGCATAGCTTCCTTCTAGCTTTTTAGTAACTTCCATTACTGCCTTTAGCAAATCCCCTTTATAGTAGAAATCTACAAGGTTTGGAATAACCTCAGTATCTGTTTCTGACTTAAACTCATAGCCTTTTTCCATAAGCCATTCTCTAAGTTCCATATAGTTTTCTATAATACCATTGTGAACTACAGATATAGTTCCATCCACATTAGTATGAGGGTGTGAATTTAAATCTGATGGCTTACCATGAGTAGCCCATCTAGTGTGTCCTATACCTATATGTCCTTTTATTGGGTCTTCTTCTAACTTTTCCTCTAAATTTGCAAGTCTACCTTTGCATTTTGTAAGATCAATACCCTTCTCATTTAGTATAGATACTCCAGCTGAGTCATATCCTCTATACTCCAGTTTACTTAATCCTTCAATAAGCAGTGGTGCTGCTTCTCTCTTTCCAAAATAACCTACTATTCCGCACATAAAAAAATCTTCCTCCTAAATGTCTTCTATTTCAAATTAGATTTAACTCTATATGAATAAGAAAAACCTTTGATTTAGTATGATCTTTAAAAATACTTATCAACTTATCCACATTTAGTTAAGGTTTTACACCAGATTGCTTTGTAACAGGAATCACTTCCTGTCTTTATCAATCGTTAACGGTAGTGCGATACCGTGGGGCACCCGCCGAAGATTCGATACTCCCCATCCTCGTCAACTCCTCAGAGTCCTGGCGCTTAGTTATGTGGTTAGACTATTTCCTCCTTTCCAACACTTGGTTTTCAAAGTGTATTTTAAAAGAGTTAGGATGTCCACATTTTATATACTCTCCTATACTCATACTCCACATATACGATATAAAGAATAATAAAGTTTGTGAACTTAATATTAAAATTAATTTTTAAAACCAAATTTTAATATTTATTTATCCAAAATCTAAAACCAATTAACCTCATTATATTATATTCATTTAATACATTTTGGTCAATGGTATTTATTAATAGTGTCTATTAAATGAAATTCATCTATATATATACATATTCTAATTATAATATTATTCAATTAAATATTATTTTATTTCAAATTAATTCCACAATTATTAATATTTATTTAATTTCAATGTGAATTATACAAATATTTATATATAAACATAGCTAAAATTTTTTATATATAAATATTTAACTATGAAACTATAAATCTATTTACCTATAAAACTATATAACTATATAACTAGTTAACTAGTTGTTCTCCCCATGCGGCCTTTCAGGTTTTTCACATTTAAAATATAAAATAAATAATATAAAAATGTATAGTAAACTTGACATTCAATGTAAAGTGTACTATACTTAAATTGTAAAGCATACTATACATTTAAATTCTAATATTTATTACAAATAATATTAATAGAACAGGATGTGATAAGTTGAAAAATAAAATCCAAGAACTTCGAAAAGAAAAACGTGTTACGCAAAGTGAACTTGCTGATGCTGTAGATGTTACTAGACAAACAATTATCTCTTTAGAAAACGGGAAGTATAAAGCTTCATTGGTGTTGGCCCATAAAATTGCTCAATATTTTGAAATGAATATTGAAGATATCTTTATTTTTGATTTGGAGGAGGAAAATTTATGTTATTAAAAGCCATTATATCTAATGCAACAACGGATAAGGACTACAAAAAAGTACTAAAGAAAAGAATTTCTTTACTTTACATTGTGATTATTCTAGGAGTAGCCACTCTAGCTATTAGCTTTATATTCTCTGTTGGAAAATATGATTATCTACCTGATTTTTTAAGTGGATTTTATACAGGAATCGGTGCTTCACTAATTACAATAGGTTTAATATTTATCATTAAGATAAAAAAACTTTTAAAAGATGAAAATAAATTAAAAGAAAAAAGATTAGAAGAACAAGATGAAAGAAATCAATTGATCACACAAAAATCTTTATACTCTGCTGCTATTATATTAAATATTCTTGCATATATCGGTTTGATGATATCTGGAATCTTTAACCTTGCTGTATTCTGGACTCTATGGACTGTCCTTATTATATTTATGGTTATATTTGTTATCCTACAAGTATACTATAGTAAAAAACTTTAGTTTGATCTTACAATAAGGGGCTTTCACAAAATATATTGCTAATCTTATATAAAATATTGAAGATGCACTTTAATATTATTGTTAGCGAATGCCATTTGTAGGGATATTAGATTTACTTAGTATTTATGAATGGTAAAATCGTTAAGCAACACAACTTGTTTGAGTGTATACGAGTTGTTGTGTTGTAAATTTTACCTTGAATAAATGCTTTAGTAAATCAATATTCCGAAACGGTTGAGCGTTAATAATATAAGTGCTTATTCAATATTTATTTAGATTAGCTTATTTTGTGAAAGCCCCTTTTATCATTTATCTATTTGCTTTTTCTTCTATTTTTTTAGCTAGGTCATGAGCCATTTTGTCTATCTCTTCTTGATTTTCACCTTCTAGCATTACTCTTACTAGTGGTTCTGTACCTGAAGGTCTTATTAACACTCTACCGCAACCTGCCATTTTATCTTCCATTGCTTTTATATCTGCCATGATTTCTTCATCTTTTTCATGGATGTCCTTCATGTTGTTTGGCACCTTAGCATTTACTAATACTTGTGGTAATTCCTTCATTGTTGCTGCAAGTTCACTTAAAGGCTTTCCAGTACTTTTTACTGTCTCTGCAAGTTGAAGACCTGAAACTAAACCATCTCCTGTGGTATTGAAATCTAAGAATATAACATGACCTGATTGCTCTCCTCCAATAGAATAGCCCTCTTTAGCCATCTCTTCTAATACATATCTATCCCCAACTTTAGTACTAACAGTTTTAATTCCAGCTTCTTTTAAAGCTATGTGAAGTCCAAGGTTACTCATAACAGTTACAACAACTGTATCATGATTTAATTTACCTATAGACTTAAGGTGTTTAGCTGCTATTACCATCATGAAATCTCCATTTACAAGATTTCCTTTTTCATCTACTGCCAGGCATCTATCTGCATCTCCATCAAAAGCTAATCCTAAGTTACATCTATTTTCAACAACAAATTTCATTAGATCCTCAGGATGAGTTGATCCACAATCCTTATTTATATTGATTCCATCTGGATCACTATTAATGATAAAAACTTCTGCTCCTAGTTCTTTTAATGCTTTTACTGATGTTTTATAAGCTGCACCATTGGCACAGTCAACGGCAATTTTCATACCACTTAGATCACCATCAATAGTAGATTTAGCAAATTCTACATAGTCATTTATAGCATCTTCTCCTATGTATTTTCTACCTAACATTCCTCCTGTAGGAATATTGATTCCTTCAAAATCACTTTCTATTAACTTCTGAATTTTATCTTCTAATTCATCGCTTAATTTAAATCCATCTTTATTAAAAAACTTAATACCATTATATTCAACAGGATTATGTGATGCAGATATTACAACTCCTGCTTCCGCCTTATACTTTCTTGTTAAATATGCAACGGCTGGAGTTGGAACTACTCCTAAACAAAGAGCTTCTGCTCCTACTGATAAAATCCCTGCAACTAAAGCTGATTCAAGCATATCTCCAGATATTCTTGTATCCATTCCTACGATTATTCTAGGTTTGCTAGTACACTGAGTTAAAACTAATGCTCCCGCTTTTCCAAGTTTATATGCAAGGTCTACAGTTAATTCCTTATTAGCAATTCCTCTTACTCCATCAGTTCCAAACATTCTACTCATATATAAATCTTCTCCTCTTAGTATGATTTTTTATCTTAAATAATCTCATTTTTCTATTAAGTTTACATTACTATGTGAAATTCTCATTACAACATACAGGTTAATTATAATACAAATTATGTATCATAACAATAACAGTTTACCATTATACATTCTATACGAATAAAAGCAACACAAAAACTGTGTTGCTTTTATTATATATTATTCCTATCTCATATTAACTTTCTAATATAATACCATTTGTTTTCTCTATAAGCTCTTCTACAGTACCATCACTGCTTTCATACTCCATTAATTCTTTACTTCCTTTAACAAAAACCAAGGCTATAGTGAATATAAATGACATTCCTAGAAGAGATAATACTGCTACTCTTATAGGCAAAATTTCACCTAAGACTCCACCAACTAAAGCTCCTATTGGCTGTAAACCTCCACTTATGGTATTCATTAATGCTCCAATCTTACCTCTCTTATCTGACGGTACTACAAGCATTATTGCAGAATTAAATATTGTATTAAATACTACATTGCATAAAAAAGATATAAATGCTATAGGTATCATTACATAAAAATTTTCCACTATAAATACAAAAGGTAATGTTCCAAGACATATCAATGCACCAAATTTATAAATTTTAAATTTGTGATTCTTTTTTATATTAATTATTGATAAAAGTCCACTACCTATTAACATTCCCATAGGAATCACTGCCATAAAAAATCCGTACCTTTCTTCACCTAGGAAGGGCATAGTTTTAAAATATGGGAGTATTAATATAAATGCAGCATTAGCAAACAGATTTAGTAATGATGCAAGTAAGAATAAGTTTCTTAATGCCTTAAAGTTCCAAAGGAATTTAAATCCTTCTTTAAAGTCATCTACAAAAGTAACTTTTTCATCTTTTTTCTCTCTTTTAGGCTCAGTTATAAACATTTCTGTAAAAGCTGAAATTAAATAAGATATACCATTAACTAAAAACATGTACGGAGCACCTATAGTAATATATATAAGTCCACCAATAGCACTCCCTATCATATCCATACCAGATGTTGCAAGACTTGTAACCGAATTAGCCTTCACAAATTTAGACTCATGAACTAATTCTGGTTTTATAGAACTTACTGCTGGACCAAAGAAAGCAGAACATAATCCACTAATTATCCCTACTACAAATACCATCCATACCTGTATAAATCCAAATATACCTGCAATACCCACAAAAGTAACAACTACACCTCTTATAAAATCTGTTATAACTATGATATTCCTTCTATTCCACTTATCTACAAAGACTCCTGCAAAAGGTCCTAAAACTATCCTTGGTAGCATTGTAAGAGCACTTAAAAGTCCCATAAGTCCAGTAGATCCAGTAATGTCTAGTATCCAAAAGTTTAATGCCATCATATATAATATGTCCCCAAGCATAGATACTAGCTGTCCTTGCCAAAGCAAGAAAAAATTCTTATTCCATAACCTTATATTTTCTCCATGATTTTTTAATTTATCCTCCATGATTTCCCCCTCATTGTAAAATACATTTACTGCTAACTTCTTATATCCTTACAGATTCTTTAACTATTCCATTATCTTCTATAATAAGTTCACCTGAGTATTCAACTTTGTTAATTATTGAACCTTTTCCTATAGTAACATTTTTGCCTCTTACTATATCAACCTTAGAATTTTTAAGTAGTATGTCATCTCCTTCTATACATTCACATTGAAGGCTTCCTTTATTTTTAAATGAACTTGAAAATAGTGAACCTATTATTCCATTCCTTGATATATTTTCTGTTACTGCTACAAATCTTCCACCTATTTCTTTAATATGATGGTTTCCTGACATGGTAATGTATATCTCATCACCATTTATTAGTCCATTACTGTTTATATCTCCACTTATAGTTATCTTTTCTCCTTCTATGCCATCCTTTACAGCTATATCTCCAGATATGACTATATCTCCCCCAGTAACTTTACCTCCACATTCTATATCTCCTGAAGCTTCTATTTTATCTGCTTTCAAGTTTCCTCCCATATCCGCATCTCCGCTTAAATGAAATAGACCACTGCAATATAGATTACTTTTTACCTCTATATCCCCACTTATTTTAAGAGTTCCACACTCCACTCTTCCATCAACATTTACATCTCCACTTACCTTTAATTCGTCTTTTACATATAAGTTTTCATGGATATCTACATCGCCACTAACCCTTAAAGTTCCACATTGCAGGTTATTTTTTATGTCCACATCTCCACTTACCTTGAACAAATCTTCACAGTATACATTTCCTTTTAATTCTGCATCTCCACTAACATTGATAGTTCTACAATTAACATCCCCTTTTATAGTTCCATCTCCGCTTATTTTTATATCTCTATAATTTCCACCTTCTGATATCCAGTCATCATTTATTTTTAAATCATTACAATTGTCGTAATTCATTTTTACACCCCATTTTTATACTATTAACTATAGCGTTAATCTCATTTTAAGATTTTCTATAATATTTTTAATGTTTATTTCTCCTATGATTTTACTACCATCATCCACAATTATTTTTTCTCTGTATGCTACTACACAAATTCCAATTCCTAATCTTCTTATGATATATAGTGTTCCATCCTTTTCTTCTATATTTTTATATTCCTTATTAATAAGCTTTAGTATAATTTCTATTTCACTAATGGTTAATTTTCCTAAGTCAAATTCCCTTTGAAGAATATCCATGAGTAACACATCTTTAAAATTATATTCTTCCTTTTCTCTAAATATATCCTTATATATAGGAAGGGTTTCTTCTCTTATAATTTCCTTTTCTATAAGATACTCTTCACTTACATCATCTACCTTAGGTTTGTTAGTAAACATAGCTGCTAAATCATCTAAAGGCATATCATCCTTAAGATCTATAATTTTATTTATTCTATTTATTATCTTTTCCCTAGGGAAAAATGTTTCTTGACCTGTATAACTTGATTTTTTTATAAACCACTCCTCTGGAATAAGTTCTTTTCTCTTCCATCTATACAGTTGTCCGTAAGATATTCCCGTCATATCTAATATTTCTTTTTTAGAAATTAACTCTTCTTCCACTTTATTTCCTCCTCTTTTTTAGTTTAGTTTTTAGCTTTAATTAAACTTTTTATCTTTAGTATTTTAAATATTATAAAATCTATAGTTTCATTTCCTCTTCAATAACAGATTCTGAATTTAGTTTTTCAAGACTCTCACTGTATTCTATTCTTTTAATCTTACACCCCTCTCCTATGGTAATTTTTCCTCCACGAACCACATCTGCTATGGTGTTTTCCAAGTAAATTTCATCAGCTTCAATAGTTCTAATAGTTAAATATCCAAAGTTCTTACTAAATAATTTACAAATAAATCTTCCTATAGCATTCATAGTAGAGTATTCCTTTAAAACTCTTACCTTAGTTGCTCCAATTTCTTCAACCTCACAACCACCATTTAACTCTATATTTACTTCATCCCCATTTACCATTCCTAGGGTTTTTAGTACACCTTTAATATTTATAATCTCTCCCTCAATACCATGACCTACTTTAATTGAACCTAAAAGCTTAACATTAGTTGCATTTATTCTTCCTTCAATTCTTCCTGATCCTGCCACAGTGAGCTCTTCACCTTTAAAGTTACCACCTATTTTACCACTTCCACTGATGTTAAATTTCTTTGCATGAATAGAACCAAGAACAGAACCACTTCCGCTGATACTACCAGTAACGCAGTTTAAGTCTCCACTTACCTTTCCGCATCCACTAATACTAAAACCATTGCTTATAACAGCACCTTCAACTTTTCCACTACCACTAATACTAAATTTTTCACAGTTTACATCTCCAACAATTTTTCCACTTCCACTGATAGATGCAATCCTATATCTTCCTCCTGCCGCACTCCCTGAACCTGATATTTTTAAATCTCCAAACTGTTCATTACTCACCATAATTTATACCTCCATTTTATTTTCACGTAATAATGTTACATCAAATAATTACACACATCTCCTTAATATAGTAAATAGCCATATATTCAACCATCTTTTATCATAATATTATAGTAACATAACATTGTTACGCTTGTAAATAGTTTTTTTCAATTTTTATACAATTGTTGTCATAAATAAAAAGTATAAAACTTAAACAATAAGTTTTATACTTTTTACTTTTATCCTTATTCTCTTACTTAGTTATATATAAAAAAGTGGCTTTCGCAAAATATATTACTAATCTTAAAAATGTTGAGCTTGCCTTTTATATTATTGTTAGCGAATGCCATTTGCATAAGTAAGAATCTAAATCTTTAATTTAGTTATTCGAACTTAGTTCTTCTAACTTGTTAGAAGAACCTCCAAAACATTGACTACTTAGCATTTATGAATGGTAAAATCGTAAGCAATACAACCTGTTTGAGTGTATACGAGTTGTTGTATTGTAGATTTTACCTTGAATAAATGCTTTAGTAAATCAATATTCCGAAACGGCTGAGCGTTAATAATATATGGGCATGCTCAACATTTCTTTTAGATTAGCTAATTTTGCGAAAGCCACTTTTAGCTAATATGCTTATTTTACTACGTATGATGCTCCAATTTCTAAAGCTTTTCTATTGATTTCAAAGAATTTTTCTTTTCCGTGATCTCTTAGAGATTGAAGTAAAGTTTCCATAGAAACTATTTGTGTTTTTGCAACTAATGCTCCTAGAAGCACCATGTTTGCAATTTGTTTACTTCCAAGGTTATCAGCTTCTGTTTGAGCTGGTATTTTTATAACTTCAATATCTTCTCTTTCAACTGGTCTCTCAATTAAGTCACTATCTAATATTAATAGTCCACCTGGTAAAATTTCTTTTTCAAACTTATCAAGGGAAGGTCTATTCATAACAACTAGTGATGTAGGGTTAGTTACTATTGGAGAACCAACAGCTTCATCTGAAACAATAACAGAACAGTTTGCAGTACCTCCACGCATTTCTGGTCCATAAGAAGGTAACCATGAAACATTCATATTAACATCCATTCCAGCATAAGCTAAGAATTTACCCATTGATAATATTCCTTGTCCACCAAATCCAGCAAATATTATTTCTTGTGATGCCATATTATTTCCCCTCCTCAGTTGTTGTATCTTTTTTAACACCTAGAGTGTAGAATGGCATCATGTTATCTCTTAACCATCCAAGTGACTCTTGTGTTGATAATCCCCAGTTAGTTGGGCATATTGATAGAACCTCAACCATTGAGAAACCTTTTCCAGCAATGGCATTTTGGAAAGCTTTCTTAATAGCAGCTTTAGCTTTATTTACATGTGGTACATTATCTACTGATACTCTTTCTACATAGCAAGCGCCATCTAATGTAGATATCATTTCAGAAACTCTTATTGGATGACCTTGAAGTTTAACATCTCTTCCATATGGAGAAGTTTCTGTAACTTGTCCTGGTAATGTTGTTGGAGCCATTTGTCCTCCTGTCATACCATAAATACAGTTATTTACGAAGATTGTAACTATGTTCTCTCCTCTTGTAGCTGCATGTACGATTTCTGCTGTTCCTATAGCTGCTAAGTCTCCATCTCCTTGATATGTGAATACAACTTTATCAGGATTAGATCTTTTTATTCCTGTAGCTACTGCTGGTGCTCTTCCGTGTGCAGCTTCAAACATATCACATGCAAAGTAGTCATATGCCAGAACTGAACATCCAACTGGAGCTACACCTATTGTTTTATCTATAACATTTAATTCTTCAAGTACTTCCCCTACTAGTCTGTGGATTATTCCATGGGTACATCCTGGGCAGTAATGGGTAGGCACGTCTAATAATGCTTTTGTTGGTTGAAATACTATTGCCATTATTTAGCACCTCCTATGAATTTTTTAACATTTTCAAGGACTTCATTAGGGCTTGGAACCATTCCACCTGATCTTCCAAAGAAGAATACTGGTTTTCTTCCTTCAACAGAAAGTCTAACATCTTCTACCATTTGACCACAGCTAAGCTCTATTGATGCATAACCATGTTTAGTTTTGTCCACAGTTTTTTCAAAAGCTTCTACTGGGAAAGGCCATAATGTTATTGGTCTTATTAAACCTAATTTTATTCCTTCTTTTTCAGCTAATTTTATAACAGTCTTGCATATTCTTGAAGTTGTTCCGTATGCAACCATTATTAAATCTACTTCATTTTCACAATTGTATAATTCATATTTAGTTTCATTTTCTTTTATAGCTTTATATTTTGCTTGTAATTTCAGGTTATGAGCTTCAAGGCCTTCAGGTTTTAAGTATAAGGAGTTTATTACATTATGGTTAGCTCTTCCGTTTAATCCATTAGCAGCCCAAGTTTTTTCTGGAAGGTTTTTTTCACTTCTTTCTTTAAACTCTACTGGCTCCATCATTTGTCCAAGCATTCCATCTCCCATAACCATAACTGGAGTTCTGTACATATCAGCTACATCGAAAGCATCTTGTACTAAATCTACCATTTCTTGAATTGAACATGGTGCATATACTGGCATATTGAAATCTCCATGAGAACCACCTTTAGTAGCTTGGAAGTAGTCTGATTGAGCTGGTTGAATTCCACCAAGGCCTGGACCACCTCTAACTATATTAATGATAACACAAGGAAGTTCTGCACCTGCTATATAAGATATTCCTTCTGCTTTTAAGCTTATTCCAGGTGAACTTGAAGATGTCATACATCTTACTCCAGTTCCTGCTGCTCCATATACCATATTTATTGCAGCTATTTCACTTTCAGCTTGTAGAAAAACTCTACCTATTTTAGGCATTTTTCTTGAAAGATATGCTGATATTTCTGTTTGTGGTGTTATAGGGTATCCGAAGAAACATTGACAACCAGCTTGGATAGCTGCTTCACCTATGGCTTCATTACCCTTCATTAAAACTTTTTCTGACATGAATCTTTCCCCCCTATTATTTCTCCACTGTAATTACAAGATCTGGACACATTTTTCCACATGATGCACAACCAATGCACTTAGGCATATTTTCTTCTGTAACTGTAGCTGGATGATATCCTTTTACATTTAGTTCCTCAGAATAAGTTATGATTTGTTTTGGACATGCAATTATACATTGTCCACATCCCTTACATCTTTCTTCCCTAAAAGTTACCTTTGCCATAATACTTACCTCCTTATATAGAAAGTTTAGAATGTTTTATTTACTATATATTGTTTAAGACCTACATTTAAGCTGTAATACGTTTACATTTTATTGTCCCATATACCTAAGGATAATAGAATAAATACGTTTACATATATATAATTTATCACTTTTTAGTACAAGATGTCAACTTAGCACTTGATAATTAGTGCTAAATTGAATCTTTTCTCCATGGTGGCAACATATATATGTGAATTGGAAATATCTTTCCTGAAACTTTACCTTCCACTTCATCTACAAGTTCTTCAGAACACACAGTATATGCATGAGGAATATCTAATTCTTTAGAAATCTCTGCTATTTCCATATCCCCTTTAATTATATGTTCCTTTGTAGTTTCATATGATAAGTTTGTATTAGATACTAGATGAGTTACTTTTAATCTTGAAGCTCTTTCTATATCTCTAAGAAACTCTATAGTATCTTTGTCATTAGATGTAAATGGTCTATTACCATTTATCACAAAGTACATATCATAAGGTTCTTCTTTAAAATGTTTGTTATATTGACCAAGAGCTATTGCTCCTGAATCATCTCCTCCAATATCAAAAATTACCTCATAACTTTTATCGTTAAATACACTTCTAACTTCTGCTGGTACCACCATAAGTTCAGCATTAACATACTCAGGATTTGAAGAAATAACCTTTATATTATATTTTTCCTTAAGTTCCTGTGTAAGATCTCTAATACAAAAATATGGATTTACTATATCTAAATCTACAAGGGCTACTTTTTTCCCTTCTTTAGCTAACTTAATTGCATAATTTATTGCTATTTCTGTCTTTCCACTTCCAAAGTGACCTGTAAAAACCCTTATTCTACTCATATCTTCACCCTATTTATATTCCTTAGCAGCTTCTTGACCTGTTAATACTCTTAGTCCACCTTCTGCTAAGGCAAGTAATTCATCTTCACCTGGATAAACAACTACTTGTGATATAAATTCTACTCTTTCTTTAATGTATTCTACTATATATTTTCCGTATGCAATTCCACCAGTTAGTAATATTGCATCAACTTTTCCTTGTAATACTGTAGCACATCTTCCTATCTCTTTAGCTACTTGATATGCCATAGCATCAAATATTAATTTAGCTTCCTTATCTCCTTCTGCTACTCTGTCTCCCACAAGTTTAGCATCATTAGTTTGTAGATAACCTACTATTCCACCTTTACCATTTATCTTTTTCTTTATTTCATCCATGGTGTATTTTCCACTAAAGCAAAGTTTAACTAAATCTCCTACTGGAAGTCCTCCACTTCTTTCAGGTGAGAATGGTCCTTCTCCATCTAGTGCATTGTTTACATCTACAACTCTTCCTTGTTTATGAGCTCCTACTGATATTCCTCCACCCATATGAGCTACTATAAGGTTTAGTTCCTCGTAAGAAGTATTTGTTTCTTTAGCATATCTCTTTGCTACAGCCTTTTGATTTAAGGCATGGAATATACTCTTTCTATCAATTTCTGGCATACCAGATATTCTAGCCACATCTTCTAACTCATCAACCACAACTGGATCTACTATAAAAGATGGTACATTTATTTCTGTTGCTATTTCATGGGCTATTATTCCACCTAGGTTAGAGGCATGTTGTCCTAAAACTCCTTGTTTTAAATCCTTAATCATAGCATCATTTACACTATAAGTTCCACCTTCGATAGGTTTTAAGAGTCCGCCTCTACCTACTACTCCTGATAATTCTTTTATATCGAAGCCTTTTTCTTTTAGTACTTGTAATATTACTTCTTTTCTAAATTCTAATTGGTCATATATTTCTTTGTATTTACCTATTTCTTCTGCTGAATGTCTTAAAGTTTCAACTAATATAGGATTTTCATCATCATATACCCCTATCTTTGTTGATGTTGAACCTGGATTTATTATCAATTGTTTATGTCCCATTTTCTTCCTCCTTATTATCTTCCTGCTACTAATGATGCAAGGGCAATAGAATTCATTTTCGTCTCTGGTGAATCTGCTCTTGATGTTACTATAACAGGTGCTGCTGCTCCCATTAATAATCCACCATTTTTAGATTCTGTAGTATATGTTAAGCATTTATAAACAGCATTTCCTGCTTCTATATTGGCCATTAATAATATATCAGCTTCTCCCGCTACTGGACCTGATATTTTTTTATGTGCTGCAGCTTCTTTTGAAAGTGCATTGTCAAGAGCCAATGGTCCATCAATTATACAACCCTTAATTTGACCTCTCTCACTCATTTTGGAAAGGTTTGCAGCATCAAGTGTAGCTGGCATACTAGGGTTTACAACCTCAACTGCACAAATTGGCGCTACCTTTGGCATGTTATTTTCAAGAGCATGAGCTACTTGAACTGCATTTTTTATAATATCTATCTTTTCTTTAAGTTCTGGATACATATTAAAAGCTGCATCTGTTACGAATAATAATCTATCATAGCCAGGAACTTCGAATATTGCAATGTGTGACATCTGTTTTCCTGTTCTAAGTCCTACTTCTTTATTAAGTACTGCTCTTAAGAAGGTAGCTGTATCAACTAAGCCCTTCATCATCATATCTGCTCTACCTGAAGATACAAGTTTAACAGTTTCTATAGATGCCTTGTTTACATCTTTCTCATCTATAATTTCATACTCATCTATGTTCATTCCAATTGTTTCTGCAATTTTTACTATTTCTTCCTTATCTCCAACTAAGATAGCATCTGCAATGCCATTTTTTTTAGCATCTCTTATAGCTTCAAGCACTGGTTCATCTTGCGCTACTGCTACTGCTACCTTCTTCATTGATTGAGATTTAACCTTAGAAATTACCTCATCAAATGTTTTAATCATTATGATTCCCCCCAAATGTTAATCAAATTTAACTTCATCGTCATATATCTTTGGTGTTTCTTCACCATTTAATACCCTTAATGCTCCTTCTGCAAGGGCTAACATTTCATTTTCACCTGGTACAATTTCTACAGGTGCAATAAATTTTACATCTTCAGTAATCCAGTTAGTAACTCTTTTATTATAAGCTATTCCACCAGTTAAAATTATAGCATCAATGTTACCACATAGTGCAGTAGCCATTCCACCTATTTCTTTACTAAGTTGATATGCCATAGCTCTTAATATTAATTCTGCTTTTTTATCGCCTTCATCGATACGTCTATCAACTTCTCTTCCGTCATTAGTTCCAAGATAAGCTACTAATCCACCTTCTCTTGTAATTTTGTTTTTTAATTCTTGCATTGTATACTTATTATTAAAGGCAAGCTTCACTAAATCTCCTACTGGAAGACCTCCTGTTCTTTCTGGTGAGAAAGGTCCATCTTCATTTGCATTGTTGCAATCAATTATTCTGCCACCTCTTACTGGTGATACAGTTATTCCTCCACCTATATGTGCTACTACGAAATTACTTTTCTCAAAATCTAAGTTTTTATCAGCACATACTTTTCTTACTACAGCTTTAATGTTTAAAGCATGCACAAGAGAACGCCTAGATATATCTTCCATGCCTGATATTCTTGTTACTTCGTCAACTTCATCAACAGCAACAGGATCTACTATATAAGATGGTATTCCTGCCTTCTCTGCAATTTCAAAGGCAATAACTCCACCTAAATTTGAAGCATGCTGTCCTTGAAACCCAACAATAAGGTCGTCTAACATCTTGTAAGTTATCTTATAAGTTCCTCCTGGCATAGGTCTTAAAAGTCCACCTCTACCTACCACGGCATGAAACTTTTCAAGTGAATAATCGTTTTCATTAAGCCAATTATATATGACTTCCGTTCTCATGTCCTTTTGTTGACATATATGAGAATACTTTTTCACTTCCTCTGCACTGTGAGATAAACTAGCTGAGGCTATACATTCCTCCCCCAAAAATACAGCTATTTTCGTAGATGTCGATCCTGGATTAATCACTAATACTTGCTTATCTTCCCTCATCACTATACCTCCACATAAATATTTATATTAGCTTTAATTTTTTTGCATTAGATTTAGAAGTATATAAAATTTATATATTTCTAAATCTTAGCAAAATTTATCCTAAAGGATAACAATCTCTAATGAGCAAAAGCTCTAAGAAATCTGTTTATCCTAAATCCTATCTTCACTTCTTGCTGCAAACTCATATCCCCGTAAAAGAAAAGAAGAATGGATAAAATAATCTTCTTAAATATTATATTATCAATGGATAATATAAATATCAAGTTTCTCTTTGTTTTATTTTGGTGAATATTCTGTGATAATCTGTTCTGCCACTCTAAGTCCATCTACTGCTGCTGATACAATTCCTCCTGCATATCCAGCACCTTCACCCGTTGGATACAATCCTCTAACATTAACACTTTCATAATTTTCATTTCTATTTATTTTTACAGGGGCAGAAGTCCTTGTTTCCATACCTGTTAATATTGCATCTTCTCCTGCATATCCTGGTATTTTCCTATCAAATACAGGTAATGCTTCTTTTATAGCATCTACAACAAAATTTGGTGCACAGCTTTTTAAATCTACAAATTCAGTTCCTGGAGTATATGTTGGTTTCACCCTTCCAAAATTCTTTGATACTTTGTCATTTAAAAAATCTTTTACAAGCTGAACAGGGGCGTTATAATTTCTTCCTCCAACTTCATAAGCTAAAGCTTCATAACGCCTTTGAAAAGCAATTCCCCCTAATGGGGTATTTCCTTCAAAATCACTAGGATCTACTGATACTACTAAAGCAGAATTAGCATTTATCCCATCTCGCTTATAATTGCTCATACCATTTACTACTACAGTATTTTCTTCTGATGCTGAAGCCACTACCTGACCACCTGGACACATACAAAAACTGTATACAGATCTAGATAGTTTATTACTAGTATAGGTTAGTTTATAATCCGCAGCCCTTAGTTTTGGATGAGTTGCATATTTACCATATTGATTTTCATCTATCATATGCTGTAAATGTTCAACTCTAAAACCAACGGCAAAGGGTTTTGGTGATATAGAAACACCTTTTGAAAATAGTATTTCATAAGTATCTCTAGCACTATGACCTGTAGCAAGTATAAGATTATCACAAGGTATATGTTCACCTTCTACTACTATCTCAGAAATTTTACCATTTCTTATTGATATATCTTCAAGTTTAGATGAAAATCTTACTTCTCCACCATATTCCTTAATTTTTTCTCTTATATTTTTCACTACATTTTTTAATATATCCGTTCCGATATGAGGCTTCCCCATATATGTAATTTCTTCTGGTGCACCTGCTAAAACAAGTTTTTCTAGAACATATCCACATCTATGATCTTTAATTCTAGTTGTTAGCTTTCCATCTGAAAAAGTACCGGCTCCACCTTCTCCAAATTGAACATTACTTTCTGCATTAAGTATCCTATTATTCCAAAAGCCATCTATAGTTCTAGTTCTACTGTCTACATCTTCACCTCTCTCAATTATAAGAGGGTGATATCCCTTTTCAGCTAAAAGAAGTCCAGCAAATAGCCCTGCTGGTCCCATTCCTACTACTATAGGTCTACTCTCTAGCTTCTTTGTTCCAATTTCAAAATCAGCTTTATAATTATCTCCACCTAATTTAACATCATTACTATTTACTCTAGCTATTACTTTAGCTTCATTATCACATTCAATTTCTACAGCATAATTTATTTTTATTTCTGATTTTTTTCTAGCATCTATAGATTCCTTAGTAATTTTAAAGGATTTAAAATCACTTTCTTTTATTCTAAGTTTATTAGCCACCTTTGATTTTAAGGTGGCTAAACTATCTTCATTTATTCCTAAAACTAAATTATTTATCTTAACCGTCATTATTACCTGTCTCCTCTGTTTTGGCTTTTATGGTTATAGTTATATTTTCAGGTGTTTGGCTCTTAACTTGTACTGTATTTGGTACTCCTGCTAATTGTATCTTAACTTCATGGGAGCCTTCTGTTAAACTTTTCAAATCTACTGTAGCCTTAAGTTTATCTTCACTGATTTTACTTAGTTCACTCTCTTCTCCTGTAATAACTAACTTTAATGTTGGAGTTGAGTTTTCTAGTGTAAGTTTTTCTCCCAAATTAGTATAGTTTATTGGTATACTTAAAGTCTTTTCACTAATTTTCTTAACTGTAATTTTAACTTTTACAGTTTTCTCATTATTTACACTGTGTACACCTTCCGGCATTATTAGATTTGCATCTACCGTAGTGCTTTCAGTTATATTACTAATATTTATAGGTTCTGTATTAATGCTTTTTATGTTATCTATTATTTCACTTACACCAGCTACCTCTATACTCTTTGGTGCTGCTTCCGTACTTACTATAGTTACTCCTGGTACTGCCGTTCCAGTAGTCTGTATATTTATCCCCAAATATTTTCCTTTTTTCACCTGGATTTTCACCTGCACATATTCTGGATATATAGATAGTCCAGTAACTTCTCTTTCGTCTGAATCTACTAAAGTAACCTTACAGTTTTTATCTATATCAGTGCTTGCATTAGTTATATCTACTTGAGCTACTGCTCCTACCACTTGATCTAAATATCTTTGTGGCCCTGAAATTTTTACAGAATTAGGTGATATTACAGAATCATCATTATAATATCCTTTCGCTACTTCACCTACAATTCCAGATGTTACATTTACATATTTATCTGCTAAAGTATCCACATCTACTTTCATTAGAAGACCATCAGAGTTTACAACAGAAACTCCAGGAATTGCTTCTTTTACTTTAACTTGAACTTTATTTTCTCCCGGGGTTAGTGCATACCCTTGAAGGTCTGCTACTAGAGTGAACTCTTTTTTATCTAAATCTTTAATTGTAGATGCCGGAGCCTTTACTGTTAAATTTATATAAAAATCTTGATTTGGTATTAGTACTAAATCTCTATCTGCAAGAGTATCTTCATTTAGTATCTTTACCGGTACATATTTTATTACACTAGTAGTGACAGGGTCTTCGCTACTACGAATATACATCCACAATACTAGTGCTGCTATTACACAACAAATTCTTATTATGATGTCTTGTCTTTTTTGCTTATCCATAGCTTTACCCTCTCTTTAAATGATTCTTTTCTATTTTGTCTACTCTTCATTATTTTAAGTAGTACATTTCTCAGCTTATCTTTATCGTAATTTCTAAGTAATCTTCCATTTATAGCTAAAGAAATTACCCCTGTTTCTTCTGAAACTATAATAGTTATACAGTCTGCTACCTCTGTAACTCCTATTCCAGCCCTGTGCCTTGTGCCTAACTGTTTATTTAACTTATCATCATTTGTAAGGGGTAAAAAGCAACCTGATGCTACAACCTTATCATTCCTTATGATAGTGGCACCATCGTGAAGTGGAGTATTTACAACAAAAATATTTTGAAGAAGTGCTGAAGATACATCACCGTTTATTTTAGTTCCCGTGTTTATAATATCTCCAAGACCAGTCTTTTGTTCTATTATTATAAGTGCTCCAACTCTATCCTCAGCCAATACTTCCACAGCATCTACTATTTCATTAACCACACTCTTCATAACTTCTTCATCTTCATAAATTATTTTATCTACAAAAGAAGTTCTTCCAATATGTTCTAAAGCCTTTCTAATTTCAGGCTGAAATATAATTATAATAGAAATAACACTAATTGTTAAAGTATTCTCTAATATCCAATTTAGGGTTGTTAAGTTTAAAACATCACTTACTGGTATTAATAAAAATATAAGTACAATTCCTTTTAATAATTGTTCTGCTCTTGTCTCTTTTATTAATGTATAACCTTTATAAAATATAAAAGAAACTACAATAATGTCAATTAGAGAAAATATAGTCATTCCCTTAAAAATATTTATGAGTGCATTAAAGCTTTCCATATAGTCACCACCTAACGATAATACTATTTTAATTATACACCAATACTTCTATTTGTAATATAAATTTTAATTTTTAGACCAAAAATATTTTAATTAAATAAATGTTAATAACTACGAATATTTTAGTTTTAACTTTAATATAAAGAATTATAATATATTTTTTACAAATACAAAGGGGGATGCTGTAAGTGAGTGGAAAAAAAATTAAAATAGACAACATAGTAATGAAATATTTATGCTTTTTTATTATAGGTATAATTTTGTTTTTTATGAGTTATGGTTTTTTTAGTAAGTTTTCTTTTAACAAAGAAGAAAGATATATTTCTAACACTATGAAATCTATATGGAAGGTTAATAATAGCTGTAAAATCCTAATAGATAATAATATAGATGTTGAAAAAGCTCTTAGTGTTTTAACCAAAATGAAAGCTGACTTGATAGATATATCTATAGATTTAAATTCAAACCCTTCTGCTAAAGAAGTAATCTCACCAGAAAATTATGAGAATTTATCTAAGGGCCTAAATGAAAATATTCTCATTATAGAGCAACTTGAAGCAATGCTGAAAAATCCTAATGGAAGTGATATTCAGCTAGCAGTTAATAATTTAAAAGCCTTCAGAGATGCTACAGAAAACTATTATGACTTAATCAAGCTAAAAAAAGATTATAATTATGATTTAGGTGTTCCTATGTATTCAGTAATTGATTCAACTATAGACTATTGTATATCTTCTAATAATTTAAAGAAAATATCTGATTTAAAATCATCAGATATTACTAAATTTATTCATACTTTAAGAGAGCTAGTTATATCACTAGATAGCTTAAAATATAACTTCTATGAAGATGTCTTAAAATGTCGTAGTGGCAATATGACCTATGAACTTTTAATTTCTAATATAGATGATACTTCTAAAAAATTAGCTTCAGTACAAAACATTTTATCTCAAATGTCTATACCTGATGATTTTTCATCACTATATAAAGATTTTACGGAAGTTGTATCTTCATATAATGACTACTTATATGAAATTAAGTATGCTATTTTAACTGAAAAAGTTCGTAGAGATAGTAAGGATGTAAGAGAAGATTTTATGGACTCACTTTATGCTTCAAGTAATGAAGCCTATGATAAAATAGAAAAAATGTATAAAAATTTTACTAAGGAGTATAATAACCTAAATAGCAATTACTGAAAAAGGAGATGAATTATATGAAAAAATTCATTTTGATTCTTTTACTTTTCTGTAACATCATTATCGTATCTCCATATCACATAGATACCCTTAATAGAGTTAATCCTACTAGAATAGAAGTCTAATAACTTTAAAATAAAAATAGAGAGAATGGAGCTATAAAGTAGCCCATTCTCTCTATTTATGGTAGAACTATAAATAGGTTCTATTTTAATATAGCCTTTATCCTACTATTGTTATATTCTGATTTGCTAAATCTATTAGTAAGAATTTTAGCATATTTTTTTGACTTTTCTTTATCTATTCCCTCATTATTTATTGCTAGAGAGTAAAGACATTGTTCTATATATGAACCATTTTTTTCATACTTGTCTACATATATCTCATAATACTTATTTGCATTTTCTATATCTTCTAAACCTTCATAGGAACTGGCCATCATAAATAGTATATGTTCATTTAGATACATACCCTCACTATATTTATAAACTAAGGTGAAGTTCTTTATCGCATTATCATATCTCTTATCTGCAATATAACTAACTCCGTTTTCATATAAGGACAATACTCCTTTTTCCTTTATTAAAGTTACTGCATTTTGAGCTATGTTCCTATCATTTATACTTAAACTTTCTATATCATATTTTTCTATGTATTTAATAATGTTTTCATAGTCTTTCGCTCTTACGTAGGATTTTAATGTACTTACATTAAAACTTTCATTTTCAATATTAGAACTCTCATTTTTTTCTATTTCTTTTTTAATTTCATCACTTTCTGATTCTTTATGAGAATTCCCCTCTATTTTTTCACTATTTCCTTGGAAATTGTCTAAATTTGTTTTATCCTTATTAATTGCTTCATTCTTTTTTTCTTGTTTGATTTGTAACCATTGATGAGTTTTGTTGTATCCTTTAAATATTCCAATGCCTATTAATAATACAATACACACTGCAACTATACTTGTTCCTAATACCACCATAAACTTCTTAAATTTTACCCTAGTCTCTTTGGGTATAAAATTTAATTCTATTAACTGCTTTTTTAAGCTTAAAGCTTCTGGATTATGTTTATCAATAGTTAAAATATCCTCTATATATTTAACAGCTTTATTATGCTGCCCTAATTGCATATGGCACTTAGCTATGTATTTCCAAAGATTTATACTGTTAAAATGGGAACTTTCACACTTTAGAAAACACCTTAAAGCATCTTTTACCTTAAATTCATTAAATAGATGTACACCTTGACTAAATATATATATATCCCCTTCATCATGTCTAGAATCATCTAAATACTTTTTAGATACCATATCTCCATTTAATTTATAGCTTAACTTCCAAAGAGTCTTTGCTTCTTCTAATTGTCCACGAATATAATATATTAGTCCCTTTAAATTCAATGTAGGAGAATGACTTCTATCTTTGTTTAATACCCTATCACAATAATTTAATGCTTTATCTAATCTTCCATCACAATAAAAATCCATTGCCTTTTTATAAGTCTTATTTATATTAACCATCACTTCACCACTTATATTTTATTTTATAACTTATTATATATTTTATAGTATCTATTCCTATATATCTTTTTACAACTAATTTTATCATGTTACTAGTTTTATTATCAATAACTATGAATAAGAAAAAAGGTATTGCAACCTTTAGTTGCAATACACTATCTTATTCTATTTCTATTACATCTCCAAGAATATAATTGTCAAAAGTTTTAGATTTGTCTTCTTTATCATTCATCATGTCATCTAAATAAAGAACATATTTTAATATTAAGCTATCATCTTTTCTTGTTATAGATACAAACCGCTCTTTATCCTTAGCCGTAGCTATAAGCATTTGTTCACCTGTGGTTACATCTACGATTATAATACGTTCACCATTAACTAATGTTCCATATCCTAAACCATGAACTATCATAAGATGAGTGTCATCATACCAACTTATTGATAGTGGTGATTGCTGACTTTTTTTCTCTATTGCAGTATACTCATACATCTTATTTGTAGACGTATCTTTTACATAAAGTATACCTATTCCCTCTTCTATAGCCTTTTCTCCTTTACCTTCTATACTAGCTTCATATTTACCATCTTCTGTAGCTATAAATGGTGTATTAAAAGTTAACTCCTTAGACATAGTCACTTCCGCTTTACTATATAAGTCAACAATATTCACATTTACTGATTTCTTTATATCATCACTAGTCTTTTCTTCATTTGATGATGTCTCTGGAACGCTTTCTATAGGTTCGTTACTGTTGTTTTCTTCTGCAATTTCAGATTTAACTATATTTTCTTGCTTAGTAGAATTCTCTTCCTTTCCTGATGAAGCTGCTGAAAATATTTCTTTACCATCCATTAATTTCATAGCTACAGGAGTAACTATAACCCCTAATAAAAATGCAGCTGCAATAGCTAATGCTCCTTTGTATTTTCTTTTCATTCCTCTTCTCCCCCTTGTATATTTATTTTTATCTATACTCTCCATTATTTTTTCTGTAGAGTTTTTAAAGTTAATGTTTTCATAAGAAAAGGCCTCTTTAAAAGTTTTATATTCTAAAACTTCTTTGTCATAATCATCTTTACAACTTTGGCAGGTTAAAAGGTGACTCCTCATTTCTTCATCTGCTTCGGCTGACAAATTTTCTTCAATATATTCTGTTAACTTATCTTTGAACTGACTACATTTCATTGTGACTCCTCCTAACCTTACTTGCAAAAGACTTTGAATCCATCTCTTACTTTATAGTATCTCCTTTTCACAGTAGTTTCTGTAATATCTAGAGTTTCACCTATATCTCTAAAAGTTAAATTCTGAGAATACCTTAAATTTAATATTTGCTTATCAACTTGATCTAGAGTTTTTATATATTTATTTACATTTTCTTTTACTTCTAAATATTCTAAAGATTCTTCCGGTCCCATCTCAGAAGATGATATATTATATGCTTCATCAATATCACTTTCATAAACCTTTCTATATTTCCTCATATAATCTATGGTTTTATTTTTTGCGATCTGCAAAACCCAATTTATAAAACTATATTTATTATTATACATATCTAATTTATTATATACAGTTATAAATACCTCTTGAGTAATATCCTCACTTGCTTCCTTCTGTTTTATCATTCCATAAATAAATCTAAGTATATTAAGCTGATATTTCTCGACTATAACTTGAAAACTATCTACGTCTCCCTTTAATACATTGCTTACAAGAATGGCATCTTCTACAGGAGCTCTTCCTTGCGATTCTTTCATCTTCTTCCCTCTCTTTATATAAATAATACGATATTAATTTAATAAAGTTTACTTTATTAATAAGTTGACTAAAAATTTTATTATAATATTAGGACAGACAAATTAATATAATAAATAACATACTTATTATTATAATTCCTGCTATTAATGTGGTATTATAGGCATACTTGCCTCCATTATATTCTCTTTTTCATACATTCTTAAAAGGATCTTTTAACTTAGACATTGAAAAACCTCCTAAGTAAATAATTTACTTTCTCCTTATATGTTATCATAGTAGCACTGTAAATAAAATCTTTATTCCCCATTTTGTATTGTAATATAAATTCTAATTGCAATATAAAAAAAGTCTTCATTAATAATTTATAATGAAAACTTTATTATATAACTTATATTGTAAATTTAGATATAATCACTTTTAATCCCCTAGCACTTTCTTCATTTCGCAACATCTGATTTTCTATCTCTCCAATATTGATGTATAAACAACTGGTCTTTTCTACAACTTCAACTATACCTGTTGATCCTTTATTTACTGTTTCACTTATATTTACCATGGAACTTGTTATAGTAGATACAACAGCCTTTAATTCTTTTGCCATGTGACTAAATCTTTCTGTTAACTCATTTATAATTATAGAATCTCTATTATATTTTTCCCCTATGATGTACATTTTTTTATAGTCTTTAATTATTATATCATCTATAAATTTTAAAATCTTATTGGAGCTTATAGATAGAGTATCTACAGATTCCTTAACATTTTTAATTACCTGTTGCATATTTTCTACGGTAACTCTTGAATGTTCCGCTAAATTTCTAACTTCATTTGCAACCACAGTAAAGCCTTTACCGTACTCACCCGCTCTAGCTGCTTCTATAGATGCATTTAAAGCTAGTAAATTTGTTTGATTTGCAATATCTAATATTGATCCTGATAAATTTTCTATCTCACTGACGGATTTAGATTTTTCCAAAGCTTCTATGAGATTTTTCTTTGTTTCTTCTAATATTTGAAGTGCCTTCTTGTTAGATACCTCCACATTGTCTTTTAATTCATTAGCCCTCCCTCTAATATCTATTGCAGTTTTCTCTCCTTCTTTAGCCTTATGGGTTATATCATTTATAAAACTCTCTACTCCTAAAGATAAACCACTAACCTCATTAGAGTTTACTGCCGCTTCCTCAATGGCCATGGAAATTTCATCTACAGTATTCGTTGTTCTTTCTGCATTCATATGAAGCTCTTTTATATACCTAGCTGTATCCCTAGAAGAGCTTAAAACATTATCTGAGGAATTATTAACTTCCACTATTATCTTTCTTATATTATTCATAAACACATTGATAGCTTGTGATAATTCTCCTATTTCATCTCCTGACTCAACAATTATATCTTGAGTTAAATCACCACCTTTATTTACTAATTCATTTATCTTCCCCTTTAATCTATTTAATGGATATACAATTGAAATTGTTAAATATATACACACTACAATAGTAAATAAAATTATTCCAAAAGTTACGCCTATAAATGTAATTAATACTATTTTATAACGTTCATTAGCTTCTTTATTTATACTGTCTAAATAAATTAAATTCTTTTGTTTAAGTTCATCAATAGAGCTTATCAATTCATCAAATTGATTTTTAGATTTTCCCTTAATTAAAGTTAAAACATTTCTCATTTCTTTATTTTTTTTATTTATTTCTATAACTTCATTGTTAACCTCTAAGTAAACTTTAAGTTTTTCTTGTATATTTTCAATATCCTTTTTTTCACTATTGCTATCACAATAATTAAAATAATCCTCTAAAATTAATTGTATATTTCCTTTTGATTCTTTCATTTCTTGTTCTATTCTATTTTTTTCTTCTGAAAATGTCTCCATTATATATCCATATTCTTTAGTTCTAAAATTTAAAACATGATAACTAAGTTCATCTGACTTTTGAATTTTACCACCATATATACTTGATATACCTTCTATACTATTATGTAATTTCATCATTTGAAATATAGAATATACTCCAAATATTATTGTACTAATGCTTAATACTGATAAAGCTAAAATTAATCTGGTCTTGATGTTAAACTTTTTCTTAAATATTCTATTGAATTTTAATTTTTCTTTAGGCCACATTATTTCATCACTCTTTCTTATTTTATTTAACAATATAAATTTAACTTATTGCCAAATAATTTTGTACTTATATTAAGAAAATTTAAACTTCCTAACCGAGATTTAACACAAAAAATAACGCCTATCTAAGAATAAAATATCTTAGACAGGTGTTATTTTATTTATAATGTTTTTCTAACTACATCTATAACAGTTCCATCCCTATATTCTACAACTGCAACTATATCCTTAGATAATTCTATTGCTTTAGGAGTACCTGTTATTTTTTCAGCTATTTCCTTTAATTCCTCTATAGTTACCACATTAAGGTTTGCTTCTTTTAATTTTTCAATTAAATCAACCCTCTTAGGGTTAACAGCTATTCCTCTTTCAGTTACTATTACATCAATAGTTTCACCTGGAGTAGTTATAGTAGTCAACTTATCCTTTATTATTGGTAACCTTGCCTTAGTTAGTTTTGTTACTATTATAGTAAGTTTAGAGCCTGCTGCGGTGTCTGCATGACCACCAGAACCCCCCATTATAGTTCCATCTGAAGCAGTAGTAACATTTACATTAAAGTTTGTATCTATTTCTGTTGCTCCAAGTATTACTATATCTAAGTTATTTACTACAGCTCCTTTGTTATGAGCATTTCCATACATAGAAGCTGACATAGTTATATGTTTTTCATTTTTATCACAAGACTCTACTGCCTTTAAATCAAAACATTGTACATCTAGTAAACTTTGGAATAATCCTTCTTCAAACATATCTACAATATAGCCAGTTATTCCACCAGATGCAAAACTACCTTTGATTTCATTCTTATTCATATATTCTCTAAGCTCTGCAGCTACAGCTAGAGATATTCCTCCAGCTCCTGTTTGAAATGACATACCTTCTTTAACTAGTCCTGAAGCTATCATAGTATCTAAAGCATTCTTTGCAATTTTAAGGCCTATAGGATCCTTTGTAATTTGTGTAGTTCCTGATACTATTCCTGCCGGATTTCCTATAGAATCTACCTTAACTACATAATCTACATAAACTTGGTTTATTTCCATTGGGAAGTTTGGATATGGCACTAAGTTGTCTGTAATAGCTATTACAGTGTCTGCATATTCTGAATCAGAAACTGCATATCCTAAAGCACCACAAGCAGATTTGCCAGTAAGTCCATTTATATTACCGTACATATCACTAGAAGGTGCTGCTAAAAAGGCTATATCGATATGTAAATCTCCACTTTCAATAGCTCTTGATCTTCCACCATGGGTATGCATTATAGCTGGATATTTTAATTTTCCCTGTGATATAGCATCTGCTACAGGTCCTGATATATAATTTGCATATATTTTAGATACAGTACCATCTTCAATATAAGCAACTAGCGGCTTATGAGTTGGAAATATAGAACTTGCTGCCACAGTTAAATTCTTTATTCCTCTTTTAGCCATGGATTCTACAACCATGTTAAGAATATAATCCCCATTTCTTAAGTGATGGTGAAAAGATATACACATTCCATCCCTAATTTCCACTTTATCTAAAACTTCTTCTAAAGAATTTACTAACTTTGCATCTCCAGGAACTACAGGTTTAATCTTTGCTGACACCTTTTTTAAAGGATTCATATTTTTAAAAGCACCTTCAAAAATCTTTACATTTCCGTATCCATCTATATACTCCGGAATTTCTCTTCCTAATACATTCTTCATATTATTATCACCTCAATCCCCTCATTAAATAAGGCCTAGTTTTTTACTTAATTCTACAGTGGTTTTTGCTCTATTTATAACTGGTGCATCTACCATTTTACCATCTAGAGAAAATACTCCCTTACCTTCTCTTTCAGCTTCTTCCATAGCATCTAATACCCTTTGAGCATGGATTATCTCCGCTTTAGTTGGAGCATATACTTGGTGTATTGTATCAATTTGTCTTGGATTAATTGATGCTTTGCCAGTCATTCCAAGGGATTTTGCAAGTAGAGTATCCTTTTCTAATCCTTCAAAGTCATTAGTATCTGTAAATGGAGTATCAATAGCCCCTACTCTCATAGCCTTGCAAGCTACAGCTACCCTGTTTCTAGCATAAAATATCTCACTGCCTTCTTTAGTTCTCTTAATTCCCATATCAGAAGTTAAATCTTCTCCACCTAAAAGAACTGCTACTATTCTGTCTGATGATTTTATAATGGTATATACATTTTCAACACCATAAGCACTTTCCACTATTGGTATTAACCTTATAGCTTTGTCTTCAAAGCCTTCTTCTTTTTCTATTTTTTCAAGTCTACTACTAATCTCTATAAGTTCATCTTCCGTTGCCTTTGGAACCATTAGTGCATCTGGCTTAACTCTTCCAATAACTTCTATATCCTCACTTGAAAATTCTGTAGTAAGTGGATTTATTCTAACTACCACCTCTACTCCACTATAATCAACATTTTTAATTGCTTCTCTAACAAGAATTCTAGCACTATCTTTTTCTGTAAGACTTACTGCATCCTCTAAATCAAGAATTATAGAATCTGAACCTAAGATTGCAGCATCTTGTAACATTCCTGGATTATTTCCAGGCATAAAAAGCATAGTTCTTCTTAATTTCATATTTATACCCCCTACTGCGCTCTTTTTACTGCAGTTTCAATTCTAGCTCTTATTGTATAATCAAGAGCCCCTTTATCTTGAGCTTTGACAATGGCATTTTTTACTTGTAAAGTATCTAAAGTTTCTCTAATAGCTCTTTCTATTTCTGCTCCAAATTGTTTCATAACCATACTCTCAAGTTCTATAGCTATTCCGCCCTCTTCGTTAGGCATGATTATAACGTATATATCATTGGATTCTAGGGTTCCAGCCTTTGAAATTTTATTAATTTCCATCTAAATCACCTCTACCTATAAAACTTATTTTTTACTACTTAAGTAAGCTTCTCTACCTACTTCATATAAATTATTTCCTTCTGAATCTATTACTACAACTATAGGTAAATCCTCTACTTCAAGTCTTCTTATAGCTTCAGCTCCTAAATCTTCATAAGTCACTATTTCTGCTTTCTTTACGCATTTACCAATAAGGGCTGCAGCTCCACCTATAGCTCCAAAGTATACAGCTTTATTCTTTTTCATAGATTCTATTACTTCAGCATTTCTTAATCCTTTACCAATCATTCCTCTTAAACCATGGTCTAAAAGTGCTGGTGTATATGCATCCATTCTATAACTAGTAGTTGGTCCTGCTGAACCTATGGCCATTCCTTCTTTTGCTGGAGTTGGCCCTACATAATATATAACAGCATCCTTTACATCTATAGGAAGTTCTTCTCCTTTTTCTAAAAGTTCTGCAAGCCTCTTATGAGCAGCATCCCTACCTGTGTATATAACTCCACTTAATAAAACACTGTCTCCAGCTTTTAAATCTTTTACCTTTTCTTCTGTTAGTGGTGTAGTTATTCTCTTTTCCATAAACCTTACCCCCTAATTATAGCTCTATTTCTGCATGTCTTGTAGCATGACAATTAATATTTACAGCTACTGGAAGGCCTGCAATATGAGTTGGATATGTTTCTATATTTACAGCTAATGCTGTTGTTTTCCCACCAAATCCTTGAGGCCCTATACCTAGTTCATTTATCATAGTTACTAGTTCCTCTTCTAACTCTGCGTAGAATGGATTTTCATTTCTTACATCTATGGATCTAATAAGTGCTTTTTTAGCAATTGTTGCTGCCTTATCAAAGGTTCCTCCAATTCCTACTCCAACAATTATTGGTGGACATGGATTTGGACCTGCTTCCTTAACTACTTTTATTATAAAATCTTTAACACCTTGAAGTCCATCAGAAGGTTTTAACATTTTTATTTGACTCATATTTTCAGAACCAAATCCTTTAGGTGCTACAGTGATTTTTAGCTTATCTCCTGGAACTATATTATAGTAGATCATAGCTGGAGTATTATCCTTTGTATTTACTCTATCTAAAGGATCCTTAACTACAGATTTCCTTAGGTAGCCATCCTTATATCCTTGTCTAACACCTTCATTTATTGCATCTTCTAGTGCTCCTCCAACTACCTGAACCTCTTGACCTATTTCTATAAATACACATGCCACACCAGTATCTTGACACATAGGCATATCTTCATTTTTAGCTATATCAGCATTGATTAATATTTTGTTTAATATTCCCTTTGCAATATCCCAATCTTCTTCCTCATGAGATTTTATAAGTCTGTTTTTAATATCATTACCTAGATAGTAATTTGCATCTATACATAATTTTCTTATAGCTTCTGTTATCTGTGAAACTTTAATTTCTCTCATATATAATCCTCCTAAACTCATTGATTAAATATATTATTTCAATATTAATTCACTAATACAGTTTAATTTAAATCCCATGAATAATATATCTCATTTTTATAATTATTATAAGTAAAAAGGCAGTTTTAATTAAACCGCCTTTTTACTATATACCTAATGTATTATTTATTTCTTCTATTTACTAAGGCAACAACCCTATTCATTTCATTGTTCACTATCATGTAACCTTCATCAACACCCATACCTGGCTTAGCTAAGCATTGGTCTGCTCCACAAGCCATAGCAATGTTAGTGCAAACTTCTGCTGATCTATTTGTTTCGTTACATGTTCCTCCACAGTAAGCTCCAACCTTTTTCTTCTTACAATACAATATAGCTTCTATTGTATTATTTACTCCTCCAAGATCTGGAGTTTTTATTTGGAGCATATGTCCTGAGTTGTTATCTGCAAAGAATGCTACGTCTTCATAAGTATTACACCATTCATCTGCAACTAATTCTACATTGATATTTCTATTATCAAGTTCATCTGTTAACTCTTTTAATGCTTCCATTTGTCTTTCTCTATGCTCTACATCCATTGGTCCTTCTATTCTTAATTTAAATGGTTTAGCAGCCTCTTCCAATGTTGCTATGTAGTCTGCCATTGCTTTTGTATCACAATCAAATGCAACTCCTATAGTTCCATAAACATCTATATGGAATATTGGGTTATAGTCTTCACTAGTTCTTAATTTTAAAACTCTATCACTTAACCACTTAACATATTCAAGAAGCTTTTCGCCCTTTAAGCCTAATTTCTCTTCTACATTGTTTATTAAAGCATGAGGTAAAACATCTGCTCCCTTGATAATCATCTTATCAGCGTTGTTGTATCTGTCATCTCCTGATTGAGTAAATATAGGAATTCTATTAATTTCTACTCCAGTATTATATTCATCTCTTACAACTTCAGCCATAGTAACTTTTTTAGCTTTTGCTACACCATCAAGGATAGCTTGAGTTACTCCATATCTTATAGCTGTATGAAGTCTTTTTCCATTTACCAACATTTTATCAAATTCTTCAGCTAAACATTTAAAGTTAGTTAATTCTCTACCTATAAGTTTTGGTGCTATTTCCTTTTCTATAACTGGTATGAAATCTTTAGCTAAGAATAATGGATCACGTCCACCTGCTCCTGAATATTGAACAGCTGCACAATCACCGTGTGCTACTTGACCATCTTCAAGTATTAACATTACAGATATAGATTCTCCTGCTTGTCTTATAGATGTAAATCCTTCAGTTACTGGCTCTCCAATATAAGTAAATCCATCATGACCAGCTCCAGCTTTTATTGCTCTTTGGTCATCAAAATAAAATCCAGTTCTTCCTGCAGAACATACTACATCAACAATTTTCATTTAAATACACCTTGCTTTCTATAATTTAAGAATTTTATATTAGTTTATTGTTAGCTTATAAATTATAAATGTTATTTTTCTGGTCTTCCAACAAGCTTTCCTTTTCCTACAGCAAATATATCATCTATTGTCATTTGGAATCCAACTGGACGATTTTCGTATTTTCCTCTTTCGTCTAGCTTCTTCATATTGAAAGCTTTAAGCTCTGCTGTAAATGGAACATTTCCAAATTTAAGATATCTTACTGCTCCATTATTATCTCTTGCAGGCATCATTTTACCAGCGTTATATTTACTTGGTGCAAATGGAATATCTATAACTCCCATATCAAAGCCTTTAACAGCACCTTTCGCTAAGTCACCATTTCCTACTTCGTATAACTTATCTACCATGCATCTTGTTTCAGCTTTAATTATAGCAATTTCAGTTCTAAGTTCATCAGATAAGTGCATTTGTTGACCTTTTAATAAGTTTAAAGTCATTTTAGTTGCTCTTATACCTTGAGCATTTGCTTCTTTAGTTGGTATGCCTATAGCTTCATGTGGAGTTTTAACTATAACTTTTGTAGCTCCTGCTAATGCTGCAGCTGCTGCTCCAGTAGATATAACACCAAAAGCCTTAGCTTCATCAGCTGGGAAGCCTCCCATCCATTGATGGAATACTGTTGTTAGGTAAACATCACCATAACCATAAGCTCTTAAGTAATCGCTACATTGCTCTTCAAGTGCTCTAATTGCTGCTACGTCTTGTATTAAGTTACCACACTGACCATATCCAACTGTAATATTCTTAACACCTTGTTCTGCTGCAAGTAGTGCTTCTACTATTGCAACTGCATTAGATGTACTTGGTGGTACTAAAGTTCCTGTTAATGGACCAAATGGCTCTCTATTAATAGATATACCTTGCTCTTCATAGAAACCTACTAATCTATCACAATATTGCCAATCAAGAATAGTTTTTTCTAGAGTAACACTTTTAGCATATGGTATATTATATGATATACCGCCACCTTCATTTGATGTCCAACCTGATGCATGAGTAATTTCTGCAAGTAATCTACCATCTGGAGTACCGTGTCTTGATTCTAATGGTAAGTTAACAGATTCAAATACTTGTCTACATCCTTTAACCCCGTGGTTAACCCCTGGAAATCCATTTAAAAGTGATCTTCTAGCTTTTATACTTTCTTGTATCCCAACTTCACATTCTTCATATCTATTTTGTCTTGTGTAACTATCTATTGTTGATGGTAGAAGATCCGCTCCACCTTCTTTGTCTAAGTAGTTTAGTAATTCTATGTGGCTATCTAATAAAGCTACACCGGCCCTAGGTTGAGCTAATGTTATGCCCGCTTCCTTTGCTTCCATTAATTTTTTAGCAAAGTTCTTGTGTGCTGGAATTTTTTTGTTGTAGTCTATAGCCTCCTGTAAATCTACTTCTTTACCTGTTGGCCATTGTGCTAAAACCTCTTCTCTTGTCTTAAAAAACTCTTCCTCGGTCCACTTTTTGTTTTTTAGTTCCACTTTAATTTACCTCCTAGTAATTTACACTTCCACTAAATATTTTTTCATTATTCTTATTGCTTTGTCAGGATAATCCTGAGCTAACAAACCCATTGATGATAATATATAAGTTTTATCTACTAAAGTTTTTGGATTTCTAGGTCTTAAAGAAGTAGCATTTTCTTTATTAAAGGTTCCTGCTTTCAATATTTCACCTGGATGTTTACTATGAACTAAAACGCCACCTGTACCAATCATATATTTTACATCCATAAGATCTTTTCCTAATTGATTATATACAGCTCCCATTGGAGTATATATGCATTCAACAGTGCCGCAGTGTCTTTCCATAGAAAGTTCTGTAGCTGCCTTTGCCATAGCTTCATCAAATTTTATATCTTCATCTGTTTCAGGTACCATTTTAATATTGCTATTCCTATATTTACATCTTTCTTCAATTTGTACTTTTCTATCTTTATCATTTAAATATGATCTAAGCTTTCTACTACCTGCAGCTTCCCAAAGAGACACAGCTGAATATCTCATACCTAAGTCACCTTCTACAGTTCTTTTTGCAAAAGGTTCCTCTAACCCCTTCATATTTACTCCACCCTTTGTTGGCTCTCCATATCCTATAGAGTGTACATCAGTAGTAGCTCCTCCTATATCAACAATGATTAAGTCTCCAATACCTTCTTCTTCATCAGTACCTTCTCCTAACACTCTAGCTGCTTTAAGTACAGCTGCTGGTGTAGGCATTAGTATACCATTTATATAATTTTCTGCGTTGGATAGTCCTTTTGCATCAGTTATCCTATCCATAAATACTTTTCTTATTTCTTCTCTTGCTGGTTCCACATTTAAAGCATTTAATTGAGGCATAACATTTTCTGTTATGCTGAAATAGAACCCAGCCTTTTGAAATATTTCTTTTATCTCATCATTAGCACTTTTATTTCCAGCAACAACTATAGGAAGATTGACATCTAAATCTACTAGCATCTTTGCGTTATGTAGAATACATTGTTTATTTCCTCCATTAGTACCACCGGCTAAAAGAATTATATCTACATCAGAATTTTTTATCTCTAATACTTCGTCCTTAGTTAATTCATAACTATATACTTTTATAACTCGAGCTCCTGCTCCTAAAGCAGCTCTCTTAGCAGCTTCTGCTGTAAGATCTGGCACAAGCCCAATTGCAACCATCTTTAAGCCTCCAGCTGCAGATGAACAAGCAAGTTTTTCAACAAAATTTACTTCTTTACCTTCTAGCTTATTCATTAGCTTATCATAAGCTTTATTAAATCCTATCATTATATCATCTTCGATAGTTGTTATGTCCTTTGCTGTAGCTAATATTTCTTCATTATCTATATCTACTGCAGTCAATTTGGTATAAGTACTACCAAAGTCTAAAAGTAAATATGCATTCATTTAAATCACTCCAGCTCTCTATTAAAACTCCAAGTAAAATCTACTTTAGTTAGTTAGTTTATGTGCTTCTGTCTATTCTATTCCTAAATCTTCTTTTAAGTCATGTATAGTAGTGTCTATACTTGTTCCTGGTGGATAAACTCTATTAAAGCCCATTGCTTTAAATCTTGAATAAACATCATCCCAATCTTGTTTACCTACAACTATGTTACCACCAACATAGATAAGGATATCTTTTAATCCTGATTCATCACACTTTTCTCTTAAGCCTCTACAGTCAATCTCTCCATGTCCATAAAGAGAAGAAACAATTATTGCATCAGCATTTGTTTCCACTGCAGCATTTATAAAGTCTTCTTGTGGTGATAGCACCCCAATATTGATGACTTCAAACCCTGCTTCTGTTAATGCATAATCCATGATTTTGTTACCTACAGCATGACAATCTGCTCCAATAACACCAAGAACTAATGTCTTCTTTTCCATTTTTAATTCCTCCTGAATTAATTTTTTTGATACTTTAATTCTACAATTTTTGACTTAAGTGCCTTCACTGATGTAGAGTCTAAGTTATAAGAAAACTCTATAAGCTCTTTATTTTCATGATTGAGCTTACAAACATCCTTATATCTACCTGGAGTTACTATTAGTACCTCCGATTTATCAATTATGTGTTTTAATTTAGCTTCTTCAGTTATACTAAAATACTCAACTGATAAATCTGAAAGACCTGCATTATCAAGTGCCGACTTAATTTTAAATATAAACTCTTCAGATAAACAAATAAAAGTAAACTTTGTTTCTGAAGGATGTCTAGCGATTCTTACAATGGATTCTAGATTAGGGTTTACTGCTACTCCCAGTATTTCCTTGTTCATGCCTTTTAAAAATCCATCTACATCATTTACATGGTTAAATGGTGATATAATTACTTCACAAGTCGAAAGCTTGTCCTTTGTGTCGTCACTCATTTTTTCTAAGTCTGTTAAAGTAAATGGTATCGTATTCATACTTGTTATTGATGTTATTTCTTTACTAAACATTCTCGCTTGCTCAATATTACATTCTACAAATGCTGAAGTAACTTTATTCATAACATCCTTTTTCTCACTAACCCTATTTGTTACTATGTCCAAAAAATCATCTGGATCTATACCGCATTCTAAAGCTTCTTCTAGAGCTAAATCCACAAATTTATTAATTTTCCTTCTACTATCATAACTTTGCCATGATACTACTTCTTCTGCTACGAAAGTCCCTTTTCCTCGAATAGATTTTAATACGCCCTTAGCTTCTAGTTCATTATAGGCAGCGCTAATGGTATTTCTACTAACAACTAACTCTTGAGACAATTCTCTTTCTGTCGGCATTTTACTTCCAACTCTCAAAGTTCCATCTTTTATAAGATGCATTATTTGTTTTTTTACTTGGATATAGAGAGGTATCCCATTTTTTTTATCAATTGTAATGTTCAAAATCTCATCTCCTGACCCTTTGGACCAATGGCTTAATCCAATCCTTAATCATAATATCATATGGACTAATCATTTGCAATTTCACATTTTTGTATATTCTATAAAGAGCCCACCTTTTATAGAAAAAGTAGGCTCTTATCTTTAATTTGCTCCTTCTTTCAAGTAAATGCTTATAGATTCAGCTAACGCATCTGCAATTTTCTTTTGATATTCTTCATCCTTTAACTTTTGATATTCTTCAGGATTACTTAGGAATCCGCACTCTACAATAACTCCTGCCATAGTATCATTTCCTCTCAATACTTTATATTGAGTGCCTGCAGCCTTTGCTTTTCTCTTATTGGACTGGTCCAATTTATCCTTTAATGTACCTTGCATGATATTTGCTAACCTTTCGCTTCCTTCATAATTTGAGTACCATACTTGAGCACCCTTACAATATGATTCTGGAAATGTATTTAGATGTATACTAACAAATATGTCACACTTTGTTTCTTCCTTCAAACTTACTCTTTTATTTAAGTCCTCATATTTTTTCTCTTTTACTGATTTTCCTTCAGTATAAAGTCCTATATCCTCTGTTCTTGTAAATTCAACCTTATATCCTTGACTTTTTAAATTTGCCCCTAATAGAAGTCCAATGTTTAGGTTTATACCCTTTTCTGTAGTTCCATCTTTAGATGAAGCACCTCCATCTATTCCTCCGTGACCTGGATCAATTAGTATTGTTTTATTTTTTTCTTGTTCTGATTCAGCATTTTTATAAGTTGTAACCACATTGTTTACATTAATTACAGACATGCATATGAATCCTAAAATAATTACTGTAAGTATTGATATTAATTTAGTATTCTTAATGGTTCCTCCCACCTTTTTTTTATTACTCTGTAATTATACTTATTCATAAATTCATACTATTATTCTTTTACCTATATAATAAAAACCTTTTGGATTCACATTATCCAAAAGGTTTTTAACATAAAAGCTATAAAAAACTATTAATTTAATTTTCATATATTATTTCAGCTATATTTATTGAGTGATCACCTATTCTCTCTAGATTGCTTATCAAATCCAAGAAAATTGTTCCCACTACAGCATTACATACCCCATTGTTTAATCTCTTTATGTGTGATGCTCTTAATTCTTTTTCTAGGGAGTCTATTCTTTCTTCTATTCCCCTTATACCTGCTGCTTTTTCTCTATTATAACTTTTAAAACAATCTATACTCATTTCTACTGCACTTATAGTATAGTCAAACATACCTTTTATTTCATTCATAGCATCTGGAGAAAAAGTCAACCTTTTAGTGATTCTTTCACTAGCAAGGTCTGCGATATTCTCTGCATGATCTCCTATACGCTCAATATCATTTACCACATGGAAATATGCAGCTAGTTCTGCTCTCTGTTCATCACCTAAATCTGAGTTAGATAACTTAACTAGATATCTTGTTATATCATGTTCTAATAGATTAATTATCTTTTCATTATTGTATGCTACCTTTATTAGCTCTTCATCTCCCTGTAAAAAAGAATTCATAGCTACTTTTAAATTTTCCTTTGCCTTCTCACCCATTCTTACTATTTCATTAGTTGTTTGACCAAAAGCTATTGCTGGAGTCTCTAGCAATCTTTCGTCTATATATTTAACACCCGGTACATCTTTTTCATCTTCACCAGGAATTATCTTATTAACAAAGGAAACAAGATATTTAATTAAAGGAAGTAATAGTAAGGTATTTACCACATTAAATAAGGTATGTGCATTTGCTATCTGTCTTGGTATAGCTTCAGCACCTACATCTGGACTTATTGATAAAACTATATTAGCTAAGAATGTAACTGGGATAATTAAGAATATAACAGCTCCTATAAGGTTAAATAACAAGTGAATAACTGCTGCTTTTTTTGCTGTTATTGAAGTTCCTATGCTAGATATTAATGCTGTTACACATGTACCAATGTTATTACCTAATAATATTGGTATTGCTACTGTTAATGGTAAACTTCCTGTAGATGCTAATGCTACTAGTATACCAGTAGAAGCTGATGAACTTTGAAGGACAGCTGTCATCATCATTCCTATTAAAAGACCTAATATAGTATGTCCTTCTAATTTTAGTATTAAATTTGTAAAGAATACTGAGTCCTTAAGCGGTGACATTGCACTTGACATAAGTTTTAATCCTAAAAATAATATACCAAATCCAAGGATAATTTGACCCAATTCTTTTACTTTTCTTTTGTTGCAAAAAAGTATCATAACTGCACCAATAGCTAAAAATACAGGTGCAAAAGCATCAAATTTAAATGTTATTAATTGGGCTGTTATTGTAGTACCAATATTAGCTCCCATTATAACAGATGTTGCTTGAAATAAATTCATAAGTCCTGCATTAACAAATCCAACAACCATTACTGTAGTAGCACTACTACTTTGAATAATAGCAGTGACAATGGTACCTGTTAGCACACCTTTCACTGGATTAGATGTTATTCTGTCAAAAATACCCTTCAGTTTATCTCCTGCTGCATTTTCAAGACCATCCCCCATAAGCTTCATCCCATATAGAAAAAGTCCTAATCCTCCTAAAAGGTTAATAATCAAAAATATGATATTATACATCAATTTACCTCCTACAATAAATCTCATTCCACAATATGTACTTTTTCTTTGTCCATTAAAATTCCATATTAATAATACACTATAATCAAAAACATGTTAATACTTATTTACATATTTAACACGAATTTAACATAACTTTTTATAAATATATTAAGTAATGTTATAATTTAAACTTCACTAATGATTATATATAAAATGAGTTTACCTAAAAATTTACACAAAATAAAAATAAGGAGTATATATTTACATATATACTCCTTATTTTTATATAACATACAGTTGTATGTACAAATATTATCTTTTTGAGAATTGAGAAGCTCTTCTTGCTTTTTTAAGACCGTATTTCTTTCTTTCTTTCATTCTTGGGTCTCTTGTTAAGAATCCAGCTTTCTTAAGTTCTGGTCTTAAGCTCTCATCAGCTTTTAATAAAGCTCTTGATATTCCGTGTCTGATAGCTCCAGCTTGACCTGTGTATCCACCACCGTGTACATTAACTAAAACGTCAAATTTGTCTTTAGTTCCTGTTAATACTAATGGTTGGTTAACTATGAATTTTAATGTATCTAATCCAAAGTAGTTATCCATATCTCTTTTATTTATTACAACTTTACCTTCACCAGGTACAAGTCTTACTCTAGCAACTGATTTCTTTCTTCTACCTGTTCCAAAATGTTGAACTTTTGCCATTATTTATTCCTCCTTACAATACTATATTAGTATTTTAATTCTAATACTTCTGGTTTTTGAGCATGATTTTTGTGCTCTGGTCCTCTGTAAACTGTTAGCTTCTTAGCCATTTGTCTTCCAAGAACTCCTTTTGGAAGCATTCTTCTTACAGCTTCTTCAAATACAAATTCTGGTTTCTTAGCTAATGCTTCTCTGTAAGGGATCTCTTTTAATCCGCCTGGGTATAATGAGTGATGTCTTAACATTTTTTGATCTAATTTCTTTCCTGTTAAAACAATTTTCTCTGCATTTACAACTATTACGTGATCTCCAGTATCTACATTTGGAGTAAATTCTGGTTTATTTTTACCTCTTAATATAGAAGCTATTTGACTTGCAGCTCTACCTAAAGTCATTCCTTCAACGTCTACTACATACCATTTTCTTTGTATTTCACTTGGTTTAGCTAAGTATGATTTCATCTTACTACCTCCCTGATTTTTAACAATTATAATTCTATGGATAAAGATCCGGGGCTAATGGATCTTACACACAAATATTTATTATACGAACAAAATTCATTATAATACAATTTCCCGGGTGTGTCAATGATTTTTACTATTATTAATAATAAACTTCAATTAAACATAAACCTTGGGGTGAACATGTTTTGCCTGCTTTTTTTCGATCTCTACTTAATATTATTTTAGGTATATCTTCTGCTTTTATTTTTCCATTTCCTGCATCTATAAGCGTTCCTATCATAATTCTTGCCATATTATATAAAAATCCATCAGCAGCTATATATACTTTGATATAGTGTTCGTTCTTAACTATATCAACTTTACTAATAGTTCTTGTAGTCGTTTTAACTGAACTTCCAATATTCCTAAAAGCTTCAAAATCATGAGTTCCTATAAAAAATTTTGCAGCATCCTTCATTTTCTCTATATCTAAACTCTTTTTATAGTGATATGAAAAATTTCTACATATGGGCATTCTTACTTCTGTATTTAGTATTGTATAGCAATACATCTTCCCTTTTGAATCATATCTAGCATGAAAATCATCATGAACTTGTGAGGACTTAATTACAGATATATCTTCTGGTAATACATGATTTAATGCTTCTCTAAACTTTTCTACAGGAATATTACTACTAGTCTTAAAATTACACACATATCCTTTAGCATGTACTTTACTATCGGTTCTGCTACAACCAATCACTTCAACTTTTTCCCCAGTGATCTTAGAGATTGCATTTTCAACTGTTCCTTGAATGGTTTCTCCCTTAGGCTGTTTTTGCCACCCCATATAATTAGTTCCATCATATTCTAGTATTAACTTAATGTTTTTCATATATATATCCCTTTATTCTACTACATCTAAAATCTCATATATATAACTATTATAGTTAATGCAGACATAACAATCATTCCTACATAATCTCTCGAAGTTACTTTCAGTATCTTCATTCTAGTTCGGCCTTCTCCACCTCTATAGCATCTAGCTTCCATTGCCATTGCTAATTCATCAGCTCTTCTAAAGGAGCTAATAAATAGCGGTACAAGTAGTGGTATAAGGCTTTTAGCTCTATTAACTATACTTCCACTTTCAAAATCTGCACCTCTTGCCTTTTGAGCCTTCATTATTTTATCAGTCTCATCCATTAAAGTAGGTATAAATCGTAGTGCTATAGTCATCATCATGGCAAGTTCATGAGCTGGTACACCAATTTTCTTAAATGGTCCTAGTAATTTTTCTATTCCATCAGTAAGTTCTATTGGTGATGTAGTTAATGTTAATAGAGATGTTCCTATAATAAGAAAAGTAAGTCTTAATATCATAAATATAGCTGTTACTATACCTTCTTTATATATTTTAACAAATCCCCATTGCCATAATAATACGTTACCTCTAGTTAAAAACACATTAAATAGTGCCGTTATTATCATTAATATAAATATAGGCTTTAATCCCTTATATATATATCTAAATTGAATCTTAGATACAATTATAGCCATCATTGTAAATATAAAAATAACAATATATCCTGAGAACTCTTTTATTAAAAATAAGTCTATTATAAAGAGTAAGGAAAATAGTATTTTTACCCTAGCATCTAATTTATGGACAAATGACTCTCCAGGTATATATTGGCCTATGGTAATATCTTTAATCATATTTACTCCTCCACAACTTTATAAAAGAGCCTAGTTTTTTGCTAGTATCTTAAGTAACTCTTTTTTAGCTTGTTCTAATGTGAAAATATCATCAGGTAATTCAAATCCAACCCTTCTCAATTCTCGCATAAGATATGTTACCTGTGGAACTGCAAGACCTACATTTTCTAATGTATCTACTTCTTTGAATATTTCTTGTGGTGTACCATCTAATACACATTTTCCTTCATCCATTACCAATATACGGTCTGCAACCTTTGCCACATCCTCCATGCTATGAGATACAAGAATGATAGTCATGTTATAGGATTTATGAAGCTTATATAGCTCTCCTAGAATTTCATCTCTCCCCTTAGGATCTAATCCAGCTGTTGGTTCATCTAATATTAAAACCCTTGGTTCCATAGCTACAACTCCAGCTATTGCTACTCTTCTTTTTTGTCCTCCACTTAGGTCAAATGGAGATTTATTTCTGTAAGTTTCATAGTCTAAACCTACCATGTCCATGGCTCTTTTAGTTCTTGCTAAAGCTTCCTCATCATTAAGCCCTAAATTCTTAGGTCCAAACATTATGTCCTTTTCTATTGTTTCCTCAAAAAGTTGATACTCTGCATATTGGAATACTAATCCAACTTTTTTTCTTATGTCTGTAAGCTTAACTCCACTAGCAGTAATATCTACACCATCAACAAATATCTTTCCTTTGTTAGGTTTTAATAACCCATTCATGTGTTGTATCAAAGTAGATTTACCTGAACCTGTATGTCCAATGAGGGCTACAAATTCGCCATCATTTATATTCACATTAACATTACTAAGGGCAACCTTTTCAAAGGGAGTTTTAGCCATATATATATGAGTTAAATTTTCTATTTTAATTGACATAATTCTCTCACCATCTCATCTATAGTTAATATATCCGATTTTATATTAACACCTGATTTATTTAATTCATAAGCCAATTCTGTCATTTGTGGTACATCCAAACCTAAGTTTTTCATAATTTCTACATTTTGAAATACTTCTCTTGGCTTTCCTTCTACTATAACTTTTCCTGAATCCATAACATATATCTTATCTGCTGCAACAGCTTCTTCCATAAAGTGTGTTATGTATACTATTGTAATCCCATTGTTTTTATTTAAATCCATTATCGTATTTATAACTTCTTTTCTTCCAGATGGATCAAGCATGGCTGTTGGCTCATCTAATACTATGCATTCAGGCATCATAGCTAATATACCAGCAATAGCTACACGTTGCTTTTGACCCCCAGATAGAAGATGTGGTCCATGTTTTTTATAATCATACATGTTTACTCTCTTAAGTGACTCGTCTACTCTTCTTCTTATCTCCTTAGGCTCTACGCCTAAATTTTCTGGTCCAAAAGCTACATCCTCTTCTACTATAGTTGCAACAATTTGGTTATCAGGGTTTTGAAAAACCATCCCCGCTTTGCTTCTTACATTCCATATGTTTTCTTCTTTGCTAGTATCATATCCAGACACACTAATTTTGCCCTCTGTTGGAATTAAGAGTGCATTTATATGTTTTGCAAAAGTAGATTTTCCTGATCCATTATGACCTAATACAACTACAAACTCACCCTTATTAATGGTAATATTAACACCATCTATAGCCAATTTTATATTACCTTCACTATCCGGAGGATAAGTGTATCTCAAGTTTTCACTAATAACTTCCGGTACTTTTTCACTGGATGAATTTAAATTATCTATTTTATTAATTTCATTAAGCTTTTCAATTTGATTATCTCTAGAATTTATATTAGTTTCCATCAATTATCCCTCCATTAGAGAGTTACTATCTAATACTCAATTTTATAACAAAACGGGGACTAAGTTAGCCTTACTTAATCCCCTTGAATTATTATACTAATTCTAATACAACAACCTCTGCTCCGTCGCCTCTTCTAGGTCCCATTTTCATTATTCTAGTGTATCCACCATTTCTCTCAGCGTACTTTGGAGCTACGTTATCAAATAAATTCTTAACAACATCCTCTTCTGTAACAAATGCAAGCACTTGTCTTCTAGCATGAAGATCTCCTCTTTTAGCTAAAGTTATCATTTTCTCAGCTAATCTTTTAGTTTCTTTTGCTCTAGCTTCAGTTGTTTCAATTCTACCGTGCTTTAAGAAACTAGTCGTAAGATTTCTAAGCATTGCCATTCTTTGATCAGTTGGACGTCCTAACTTACGTTGCTGTGCCATCTCTATACCTCCTTACTCCTCGCTAGGTTTGAATCCCAATCCTAAGCCTTCAAGTTTTTGCTCAACCTCTTCAAGAGATTTCTTTCCTAGGTTTCTTACCTTCATCATATCATCCATTGATTTTTCTGTTAACTCTTGAACAGTATTAATACCAGCTCTCTTTAAGCAGTTAAAGCTTCTAACAGATAAATCTAGTTCTTCTATAGTCATTTCTAGAACTTTTTCTTTCTTGTCTTCTTCTTTTTCTATCATTATTTCAACATTATCTGCATGATCAGTTAATGTCATAAATAGTTTAAAGTGTTCAATAAGAATTTTAGCTGATAAACCAATAGCTTCATCAGGTCTAATAGTTCCATTTGTCCAAATTTCTATAGTTAATTTATCATAATCTGTGATCTGTCCTACTCTTGTATTCTCAACTGTAAAGTTAACTCTTTTAACTGGAGTATATATTGAATCAACAGGTATAGTTGATATTGGCTTATCATCAGTTTTGTTCTTATTTTGAGAAACATAACCTCTACCACTATTAATATTTATCTCCATAAATAACTTTCCACCATCATCTAGGGTAGCAATATGAAGATCCTTATTAACTACTTCAACATCTCCGTCCACTTTAATATCTGCTCCTGTAACTTCACCAGGACCTTCAGCATCAATATATATTGTTCTTGGGCCCTCACCAGACATCTTAAGTGCTAATTCCTTTATATTTAGAATTAACTCAGAAACATCTTCTTTAACTCCATGTATAGTTGAGAATTCGTGTAAAACACCATCAATTTTAATCGAATTAGCAGCAACTCCAGGTAGTGAAGAAAGAAGAATTCTTCTTAATGCATTACCTAAAGTTATTCCATAACCTCTTTCTAATGGTTCAACAACAAATTTGCCATATGTACCATTTTCAGCGGTTTCAACACATTCTATTTTTGGCTTTTCAATTTCTAACATTTATAACCCTCCTTTTAAATTTAGTGGTTTTTTTATATCGAGGGCAACTGATTACATTATTGACTATTTACTGTATAACTCAACGATTAATGTTTCATTAACAGGAACGTCTATGTCTTCTCTTGCTGGTATTGAAGCAACCTTACCTTCAAATGATTCAATATTTCCTTCTAACCAAGTTGGTAGAGTTTTTGGATTTTCAGCAAAAACTTTGAATTTTTCAGAAGATCTGCTTTTTTCTCTAACTGATATAACATCTCCAGCTTTAACAGAGTAAGATGCAATATCTACTTTTTTACCATTTACTAAGAAATGTCCGTGGTTTACTAATTGTCTAGCTTCAACTCTTGAGCTTCCGTATCCTAATCTATAAACAACGTTATCTAATCTTAATTCTAGGAATTTTAATAGGTTTTCACCTGTAATTCCTCTTTGCTTTTCAGCTTTCTCATAGTACTTTCTAAATTGTCCTTCTAGAACTCCATATATTCTCTTAGCTTTTTGCTTTTCTCTTAATTGAGTTCCATAGTTTGACATTTTCTTTCTGCTTTGACCGTGTTGACCTGGTGCATAACCTCTTCTAGTAAAAGCGCACTTCTCAGTGAAGCATCTGTCACCTTTAAGGTTAAGCTTAAGGCCCTCTCTTCTACAAAGTCTGCATGTAGCGCCTGTGTATCTTGCCATTCATTACACCTCCTGTTAATTAAACTCTTCTTCTTTTTGGTGGTCTACATCCATTGTGTGGAATTGGAGTTACATCTTTGATTAAAGTAACTTCTAATCCTGCAGCTTGAAGTGATCTTATAGCCGCTTCTCTACCTGCTCCTGGACCTTTAACATAAACTTCTATGCTTTTTAAACCATGTTCCATCGCTGCTTTAGCTGCTGTTTCAGCTGCCATTTGAGCTGCAAATGGAGTACTTTTTCTTGAACCTCTAAATCCTAATCCACCAGCACTTGCCCATGACAATGCGTTTCCAGCTGCATCAGTAAGTGTAACGATGGAATTATTGAAAGTAGATTTTATGTGTGCAGCACCGTGCTCAACATTTTTTCTTTCTTTTTTTCTTCTACTTCTAACTTTCTTTTGAGCCATTATATTCCCTCCTTACTATTTCTTCTTGCCTGCTATAGTCTTCTTAGGACCTTTTCTTGTTCTTGCATTAGTCTTAGTCTTTTGACCTCTAACTGTAAGACCTTTTCTATGTCTTATTCCTCTATAACATCCGATTTCTTTAAGTCTCTTTATATCTAAGGCAACTTTTCTTCTAAGATCACCTTCAACCATTAAGCTCTTATTTACATAATCTCTTAATGTATTTACTTCATCTTCAGTTAAATCCTTGATTCTAGTATCAGGATTCACTCCTGTAGCTTCAAGTATTTCATGAGATTTTGGTAGTCCTATACCAAATATATAAGTTAGACCTATCTCAACTCTTTTTTCTTTTGGTAGGTCAATACCTGCAATTCTTGCCATCTACAATCTACACCTCCTAAGTATCACTACTTATTTATTTTTATTAACCTTGTTTTTGTTTATGTTTAGGATTTTCACAGATAACCATTACTCTTCCTTTTCTTTTTATAACTTTACATTTTTCACATATAGGTTTAACTGATGGTCTTACCTTCATAGCTAACCCTCCTTATTACTTATCTCTCCAAGTTATTCTCCCACGAGTCAAATCATATGGAGAAAGTTCTACTGTAACCTTATCGCCTGGTAAAATTCTTATAAAGTTCATTCTTAACTTTCCAGAAATATGAGCAAGTATCTTGTGCCCACTCTCTAATTCAACTTGGAAAGTTGCATTAGGTAGAGTTTCTAAAACGACACCTTGCATTTCAATTATATCATCTTTTGACATAAGGGTAATCAAACCTCCTCTATTATATCCTCAACCTGCAAAAATTTTCTTATTTTAGAATTACTGATCTTTCCATCAGATAAGATAGCACTTCTAATATCTTCAGCCAAAACATTTGTAAAAGATAAATGTTTAATTTTCTTTTTCTTTGGCCTATCAATTTTTCTAAGGTCTCCATCTGAAATATAGACATACTCATCGTCTATTATACCAATAATGATAAAGTATTTTCCTTTATCTCTTCCTGATTTTGAATGTACTACCTTACCTAAAAGGCTGTCATCATCCACATTAGTCACCTCATTAGCTCAAAGTTAGTATTTCTACACCTTCATTAGTTATTGCTATAGTATTTTCATAATGGGCAGATAACTTTCCATCACTAGTCACTACAGTCCAACCATCTGGCTTAATTTTAACTTTGTAATTTCCCATGTTTATCATAGGTTCAATTGCAAGCACTACACCGTGTACTAACTTAGGACCTTTACCAGCAGTGCCGTAATTAGGAACTTGTGGGTCTTCATGCATAGCAGTTCCTATGCCGTGTCCAACAAAATCCCTAACCACAGAATATCCAAAACTCTCAGCATGCTTTTGAATAGCTGCTGAAATATCGGTAAGTCTGTTCCCCACTACTGCTTTTTCAATGCCCTTAAAGAAAGATTCTTTAGTGACATCTATTAGATGTTGTGCTTCCTTAGAAATATTTCCTACTGGAAAAGTTCGTGCAGCATCACCATGATAGCCATTAAGTATTGCTCCACAATCAACACTGATTATATCTCCTTCAACTAATACGGTATTATTCGGGATACCATGTATTACTACATCATTTACTGATGCACATATTGATCCTGGGAATCCTCCATATCCTTTAAAAGAAGGTATAGCTTCTTGTGCTAATATAAACTCTTCAGCAAGTTTATCAATTTCTGCAGTGGTCATTCCTGGTTTTATTACCTTTTGAATCATTGCTAGGGTATCGGCAACAACCTTACCAGCACTCCTCATATATTCTAGTTCTGTATCACTCTTAATATTCATCACTATTTATCGCTCCTAAGATACCACAGATATTCTTAAAAACATCATTAATAGCTTGCGTTCCATCAACCTCTGCTAATAGATTTTTCTCTCTATAGTATTCTATTAACGGTTGTGTTTGTGCATCATATATTTCAAGTCTTTCACTTACTGTCGCTTCATTATCATCTGCTCTTTGTATTACAACGCTACCGCAAACGTCGCATTTTCCATCGTTTTTAGTAGGATTATATTTTACGTGATAACTAGCTCCACAAGTAGTACATACACGTCTTCCTGTCATTCTATCTATAATAAAACCCTTAGGAACTTCAATCAATAAGGCAGTGTCTAGTTTTAAACTCATTTCTTTAAGTAAAACTTCTAAAGCCTCTGCTTGATTTACAGTCCTTGGATAACCATCTAGTAAAAATCCATTTTTGCAGTCATCCTGCTTTAATCTATCTTTAATTAAATCGATAGTTAATTCATCTGGTACTAGATGACCTTTATCTATATATTTTTTAGCTTCAATCCCTAAAGGCGTTGCTTGAGAGATATTATATCTAAAAATATCTCCAGTAGATATGTGTGGTATAGAGTATTTATTACAGATTGACTTTGCCTGAGTTCCTTTTCCGGCTCCAGGAGGACCTAATAAAATAACTCTCACTAGTATCAACTCCAAATTAAAATTTTTATTTAAGGAACCCTTCATAATGTCTCATTACTAGCTGAGATTCTAATTGTTTCATAGTATCTAGAGATACACCAACTAAAATTAGTAAACTAGTTCCACCAAATGAAACTCCCTTAAAATTACTGAATATAGCTGCTAATATAGGCACTATAGCTATAATTCCAGCAAATGTTCCACCTAAAAGGGATATTCTTGTCAAAATCTTCTCTAAGTAAATTTCAGTTTTTTCACCTGGTCTTATACCTGGAATAAATCCTGATGATTTATTCATATTCTCTGCCATCTCATCTGGTTTGAAAGTAATTATAGTATAGAACCAAGCAAAGAATAGTACTAATAAAAAGTATGCTACTACATATTTCATAGTATCTTGCTGAAATATACTCCAAGAACTCTTATTAACAAATACCGCAAAGGAAGATTCAGGCCATATTTGTGCTATAACCGCTGGAAATTGCATTACTGACATACCAAAGATTATCGCCATAACTCCAGAAGAATTTAATCCTATTGGAATATGTGATGATTGACCTTTTATAACTTTTCTTCCTATTGCTTTACCGGCATATTGCACTGGAATTCTTCGTTCTGCTAAATTTATAACAATTACTGTAATTAATAAAGCTAAAGCTACTGCTACGAATATTACAACCTCTACCGGACTAACTTCTCCTGTTTTAAGAAGCCCTGCTATTTGATAAGCTGTTTGTGGTAGTGAAGATATTATATTTACAAATATAATAACAGAAACACCACTTCCAATTCCATATACTGAAATTTGTTCACCTATCCATACTAACAAGGCTGTACCTGTTGTCATTGTTAGTATTATTAGTAAAAGGCCCATTGAACCTTCTATCAATATAGCTCCTGAGCTTTTAATTAAGGCATATGCTGCATATGCTTGAATAACAGCAAATACTAGAGCTGCATATTTAGTATAGTTCTGTATTTTTTTTCTTCCTTCTTGACCTTCTTTAGAAAGTTGTTCTAAATAAGGAATTGCAATTGTAAGTAATTGAATTATAATCGATGCATTGATATACGGAGTAACACCTAAAGCAAATATACTAAACTTACTAAAAGCCCCTCCTGCAATCATGTCATAGAAACTTAGAAGGGAACCAGAATTACTACTAACTAAAGTTGCAATCTTACTAGCATCCACTCCTGGTACTGGGATAAACACACCCATTCTAAAAATTACTACTATCATTAATGTAAATAGTATTCTTCTTCTTAGCTCAGGAACTCTCCAAGCGTTTCGTAGGGTTGATAACATCTATATCACCTCAACTTTTCCTCCTGCCGCTTCAATCTTCTCTGCTGCAGCTTTGGAAATCTTATTAGCTTTAACAGTTAATTTCTTTTCAATGTTACCATTTCCAAGAATTTTTATCCCATCGTTTACTCTCTTAGCCATTCCAGATTCACGAAGTAACTCTGGAGTAACTACAGTTCCATCCTCAAATATGTTTAGTCTATCTACGTTTATACAAGTATATTCTTTAGCAAATATATTTGTAAATCCTCTCTTAGGTAGTCTTCTATATAAAGGCATTTGACCTCCCTCAAATCCTGGTCTTACACCGCCACCAGATCTTGAGTTTTGTCCTTTTTGACCTTTTCCAGCAGTTTTACCCCAACCTGAACCAGTACCTCTACCGATTCTCTTAGGAGATTTTTTTGCACCTTCTGCAGGTCTTAACTCATGAAGTCTCATATTTACACCTCCTTAGTTTAAGCTTCTTCTACTTTTAGTAGGTAACTTACTTTATTAATCATACCTCTGATCTGAGGAGTCTCCTCGTGCTCAACAGTTTTACCTATTTTTCTTAATCCAAGAGCCTCTACAGTAGCAATATGATCTTTCTTTCTACCAATTAAACTCTTTACTAATGTTAATTTAACTTTAGCCAAGGTTTTCCCCTCCTATCCTAGAATTTCTTCAACAGTTTTGCCTCTAAGTTTTGCAACTTGCTCTGCTGTTCTTAATTTTGATAATCCATCTATAGTTGCGCTAACCATATTTCTTGGGTTATTTGAACCTAATGATTTAGCTCTAACGTCTTTTAATCCTGCAAGCTCAAGTACTGCTCTTGCTGGACCTCCAGCGATAACACCTGTTCCTTCTGAAGCTGGCATTATGTGAACTGTACCAGTTCCAAATTTACCATCTATAGTATGAGGAACTGTAGTTCCATCTAATTCAACTTTAACGATGTTCTTTTTAGCATCTTCGATACCTTTTCTAATTGCTTCTGGTATTTCGATAGATTTTCCCATTCCAACACCAACGTGTCCGTTCTCATCACCAACAACTACTAGTGCGCTGAATCTGAAGTTTCTACCACCTTTAACAACCTTAGCAACTCTGTTTATGTGTACAACTTTCTCTTTAAGATCAAGTGTGCTAGGATCTATTTTCATGTGTGTACCTCCTTTTTTTAGAATTTAAGTCCTGCTTCTCTTGCACCTTCTGCAAGCATTTGTACTCTTCCGTGGTATACATATCCACCTCTATCGAATACAACTTCAGTAATTCCTGCTTCTATTGCTTTTTTAGCTACTACTTCACCAACTAGTTTAGCAGCTTCCTTATTGCTACCAACTTTTAGAGAAAAGTCTTTATCTAAACTAGATGCAGCAACTAATGTTCTTCCAGCAACATCATCTATAATTTGAGCGTATATGTTCTTTTCACTTCTGAACACTGCAAGTCTTGGTCTTTCAGCTGTTCCATGAATTTTCTTACGTACTCTTAAATGACGTCTTTCTCTTGATAGCTTTCTATCAGCTTTATTGAACATGAAATTCTCTCCTTTCTAATAGCTATTATTTACCAGTCTTACCTTCCTTACGTCTGATAACTTCATCAGAGTACTTAATACCCTTTCCTTTGTAAGGCTCAGGTTTTCTCCAAGTTCTTATATCAGCTGCAACTTTACCAACTAATTCCTTGTCGATTCCTTTTACTACTATAGTATTAGCATCTGTTAATTCAAATGTAATTCCATCTACAGCAGCTATTTCAACTGGGTGTGAGAATCCTAGGTTTAAAGTTAATCCCTTACCTTTTGCTGTTGCTCTATATCCAACACCAACTAATTGTAATGTCTTAGCGAAACCATTAGTTACTCCAATTACCATATTATTTAATAATGCTCTAGTTAATCCGTGTAGAGCTCTATGTTCTTTTATATCGCTTGGTCTTGTAACGACCACTTGATTATCCTCTATAGCTATGTTTATATTCTTCACCATTGTTCTAGTTAATTCCCCTTTAGGTCCTTTAACTGTAACAACGTTGTCTGGCGTTACTGTAACAGATACACCAGCTGGTATAGCTATTGGAAGTCTTCCTACTCTTGACATAATCGCACCTCCTTGTTCATAAACTACCAGATGTAGCAGATAACTTCTCCGCCTAATCCTAATTTTCTAGCTTCTCTATCAGAAACTAATCCTTTAGAAGTTGATATTATTGCAACTCCTAATCCATTTAAAACTTTAGGGATATCATCCTTACCACTATAAACTCTTAGTCCTGGTTTAGATATTCTCTTAAGTCCTGTTATAACTCTCTCTTTATTTTGGCCATATTTCATGCTAAGTCTTAACATTGAAACAGTTCCATCTTGATATTCTTCTATATTTTTAATATATCCTTCTTGAAGCATAATATTTGCTATGCCTTTCTTTATTGTTGAAGAAGGAACTTCTACTATTTCATGTCTAACAATATTTGCATTTCTTACACGTGTTAGCAAATCTGCTATCGGATCAGTCATATTCATTAATTGTGCCTCCTTTCGCTATGATCTGTATATTACCAGCTTGCCTTTTTGCATCCAGGAATTTGTCCTTTATAAGCAAGTTCTCTGAAACATATACGGCAAATACCAAATTTTTTTAAGACAGAATGTGGTCTTCCACATAATCTGCATCTAGAGTATTCTCTAGTTGAATATTTTGGTTCTTTTTTCCACTTTTCTATTAAAGCTTTACGTGCCAAGTCATTCCCTCCTTTTATTGAGCAAATGGCATTCCAAGGAATCTTAATAATTCTCTTGCTTCCTCGTCTGTCTTTGCAGTAGTTACAAATATTATATCCATTCCTCTTACTTTATCAATTTTATCATATTCTATTTCAGGGAATATTAATTGTTCTTTTATTCCTAAAGCATAATTTCCTCTTCCATCAAATGACTTAGTAGGAACGCCTCTGAAGTCTCTAACTCTTGGTAATGCTATATTCATTAATTTGTCCGCAAATTGGAACATCTTATCTTTTCTTAATGTAACTTTACATCCAATTGCCATGTTATCTCTTATTTTAAAGTTGGCAACTGATTTCTTTGCTCTAGTTAATACAGCTTTTTGTCCAGTGATTAATTGCATATCACTTACAGCAGCATCTAAAACTTTAGAGTTATCTTTAGCTTCGCCAACTCCCATATTTATAACTATTTTTTCAAGTCTAGGTACTTGCATTATATTTTTGTATCCGAACTTATCCATCATAGCTGGTATTACTTCACTATTGTATTTCTCTTGTAGTCTTGTAACCATTTGTTAAACCTCCTTTCGCGAATTAAAATGTTTCTCCGCACTTTTTGCAAACTCTAACTTTTGTACCATCATCAAGTACTTTATTGCTTATTCTAGTTACGCTCTTACATTTATCGCAATATAGCATAACCTTTGAGCTGTTAATAGCTGCTTCAAAGTTAACTATTCCACCTTGCATATTTTGTCTGTTTGGTTTTTGATGTTTAGTTACTACGTTAACGCCAGCAACTACAACTTTTCCAGTCTTAGGATAAACAGCTAAAACTTCTCCAGTTTTACCTTTATCTTTTCCAGAGATAACCATAACAGTGTCTTTCTTTCTAACATGAACTTTCATCTTTGCTACCCCCTATCCTATAGTACTTCAGGTGCTAGTGACAATATTTTATTATATTCTTTATCTCTTAGCTCCCTAGCAACAGGTCCGAAGATACGAGTTCCTTTTGGATTCTTATCGTCTTTTATAATAACAGCTGCGTTCTCATCAAATCTGATATAAGTCCCGTCTGCTCTTCTCAAACCTTTAACTGATCTAACAATAACTGCTTTTACTACGTCACCTTTTTTAACAACTCCACCTGGTGTTGCACTTTTAACGCTAGCAACAATTACGTCTCCGATGTTTCCCCATTTTCTTTTGGAACCACCGAGTACTCTAATACACATTATTTCTTTAGCACCAGAGTTATCCGCTACTTTTAATAATGTTTGTTGTTGTATCATGTAAATACCCTCCCTTCAGTTAACTATTTAGCTCTTTCCATGATTTCAACAAGTCTCCATCTCTTATCCTTAGATAATGGTCTTGTTTCCATTATTAATACTCTATCGTTAACTTTTGCTTCATTATTTTCATCATGAGCCTTAAATTTAGTTGTTCTATTAACTGTTTTTCCATATAATGGATGTCTAACTTTAGTTTCAACAGCAACAACAATTGTCTTATCCATTTTGTCAGAAACTACTCTTCCGATTCTACTTTTTCTATTTCCTCTTTCCACAAGATGAACCTCCTTTCAGTATTACTGCTCACAAGCCCTTAATTCTTCTTCTCTAAGGATGGTTTTAATTTGGGCTATAGACTTCTTAACCTGTTTAATTCTCATTGGGTTTTCTAACTGTCCTGTAGCTAACTGAAATCTAAGGTTAAATAATTCTGATTTAAGATCAGATAGTTTTACATTTAAATCTTGAGGAGTACTTTGTCTCAACTCTTTCAATTCATTAGCCTTCATTGATTTCACCACCCATTTCCTCAAAATCTCTTCTAGTAACAAATTTGGTTGTTACTGGTAATTTGTGAGACGCAAGTCTCATAGCTTCTCTAGCAGCTTCTTCAGATACTCCAGATATTTCAAATAATACTCTACCTGGTTTAATTACTGCTACCCAGTACTCTGGTGAACCTTTACCAGATCCCATACGTGTTTCAGCTGGTTTTTCAGTTACTGGCTTATCAGGGAAGATTTTTATCCAAACCTTTCCTCCTCTTTTAACGTATCTATTTATAGCTATTCTGGCAGATTCGATTTGGTTGCTTGTAATCCAACCGCACTCTGTTGCTTGTAAAGCATAATCTCCATAAGCAATGAAGTTACCTCTTGTAGCTTTACCTCTCATTCTACCACGTTGTACCTTACGATGTTTAACTCTTTTAGGCATTAACATGTCAAATTCCTCCTTCCTTACACGTTATTATGAGTTACTTTCTTCCTTCTGAACTTTCTTAGTTGGAAGAACCTCACCTTTATACACCCAAACTTTTACACCAATTTTACCATAGATTGTATTAGCTTCTGTAAATCCATAGTCGATATCAGCTCTTAAAGTTTGTAGTGGGATTGTTCCCTCATGATACTGCTCTGTTCTTGCGATTTCAGCTCCGCCTAATCTTCCTGAACATGCAGTCTTAACTCCTTTAACACCTGTTCTCATAGCTCTTTGAATCGTTTGTTTCATAGCTCTTCTGAAAGATATTCTCTTTTCTAATTGAGCTGCTATGTTTTCAGCCATTAATTGTGCATTGTTTTCTGGTGTTTTAACTTCTACTATGTTAATTAAAACAAATTTATCTTTAACAACTTCTTTTAATGCAACTTTAAGCTCTTCTATACTTTGACCGCCTTTTCCTATAACCATTCCAGGTTTTGCGGTATGTATATTTATTTTAACTCTTTTAGCTGCTCTTTCTATCTCAATTTTAGATATTCCAGCAGTGAATAATCTTTTCTTTATATATTCTCTGATAGCATTATCTTCAACTAAGTTATCTGCAAAATTTTTCTTGTCTGCATACCATTTAGCGTCCCAATCCTTGATAACACCAACTCTTAGGCCGTGTGGATGTACTTTTTGACCCACTCTATATCCCTCCTTCTTATGCTCTTTCTTTAACTACTATAGTTATATGGCTAGTTCTTTTTAAAATTCTGAATGCTCTACCTTGAGCGTGTGGTCTAAATCTCTTTAATGTTGGACCTGCACCTGTATGAGCCTCTGCAACATATAATCTATTTCTGTCTAAATTAAAATTGTTTTCTGCATTCGCAACAGCTGATTTTAATAATTTATTAACAACAACAGCTGCATCTTTTGGAGTATATTGTAATATAGCGAAAGCTTCATTTACATTCTTATCTCTTATAAGGTCAAGAACAATCCCAACTTTCATAGGAGACATTCTTACATATTTAGCTATAGCTTTAGCTTCCATTGGTAATTTCCTCCTTCCCGTACTATCTCATTCTACTTGATTTTTCCTTCGCGATATGACCTTTAAAAGTTCTAGTCAAAGCGAACTCTCCAAGTTTATGTCCTACCATGTCTTCTTGGACATATACTGGAACATGCTTTCTTCCATCATGTACAGCAATTGTGTGTCCTATCATTTGAGGAAAAATTGTAGAGCTTCTTGACCAAGTCTTTATAACTTTCTTCTCGCCAGCTTTGTTCATTTCTTCTATTTTATTTAGAAGAGACTCTTTTACAAAAGGTCCTTTTTTAATTGATCTACTCACTATTAGTGGCCTCCCTTCATGTAAAGTAGTTATAATCAGAAGAGAATTTATTTCTCTTCTAACTATTTACTATTTCTTTTCTTAACAATAAATTTGTCAGAGTATTTCTTAGTTTTTCTAGTTTTGTATCCAAGAGCTGGTTTACCCCATGGAGTACGTGGACTAGCATGACCTACTGGAGATTTACCTTCTCCACCTCCGTGTGGGTGGTCATTAGGGTTCATTACAGATCCTCTTACTGTTGGTCTGATACCCATATGTCTCTTTCTTCCTGCTTTACCTATATTAACAATTTCGTGAGTTAAGTTTGAAACTGTTCCTATTGTAGCTCTACAGTTTACTCTTACATATCTAACTTCTCCGCTTGGTAGTCTTACTTGAGCGTAAGCTCCTTCTTTAGCCATTAATTGAGCTGAAGAACCTGCTGATCTAACAAGTTGAGCACCTTTTCCTACTTGTAATTCAATGTTATGAATTATTGTACCTACTGGTATGTTAGTTATTGGAAGTGTATTTCCAACTTTAATGTCTGCATCTGATCCAGATACTACAACATCTCCAACCTTTAATCCAACTGGAGCTATTATGTATCTCTTTTCACCATCTGCATATACAACTAATGCGATGTAAGCTGATCTATTAGGATCGTACTCGATAGTTGCAACTTTAGCTGGTATACCATCTTTAGTTCTTTTAAAATCTATTAATCTATATTTTTGTTTCGCTCCACCACCGTGGTGACGAACAGTAATTTTACCTTGAGCATTTCTACCACCAGTTTTTTTCTTACTTACAAGAAGTGACTTTTCAGGTACATCTGTTGTTATTTCCTCAAATGAAGCCATAGTCATATTTCTTCTTGAAGGAGTGGTAGGGTTAAATTTTTTAACTGCCATTAGGTTTCCCTCCCTTTTCGCTTATCTGGCTCTAGCCAATAAATGCGTTATATTATTGCATTCCTTCAAAGAATTCAATTGTTTTGCTGTCAGCTGCTAATTTAATAACTGCTTTTTTGAAGTCAGCTCTTTTTCCAATGTGAACTCCAACTCTTTTAGTTTTACCTAAATTTCTTAGAGTTTTAACATCTTCAACTTTTACTCCGAAAACTTCTTCAACAGCTTTTTTTATTTGAACTTTGTTTGCGTGTATGTCAACGATGAAAGTGTATTTTCTTTCTGCCATAGCAGCCATACTTTTTTCAGTTATAACAGGTTTTCTTATTATATCATAACTAGTCATTTTCATTATGCATACACCTCCTCAATTTTTGATACAGCGTCTCTAGTAATCATTAAGTTTTCATACTTTAATATGTCGTAAACATTTATGTTGTTTACAGGCACTACAGCTACTCCAGGAATGTTTCTTGCTGATTTATAAACATTCTCATTAGACTCAGCTACAACTATTAATGTTTTTTTAGTTTCAAAAGCATTAAGAACTTTTACCATATCTTTAGTTTTTGGTGCATCGAAAGCCAAGCTTTCTAATACTATCATTTCATTATCTTGTACTTTTGAAGTTAAAGCTGATTTCATAGCTACTCTTCTCATACTCTTTGGAACGGAAACTCTGTAATCACGTGGTTTTGGTGCAAATACGATACCCCCGTGAATCCATTGTGGAGCTCTTATAGAACCTTGTCTTGCTCTTCCTGTTCCTTTTTGTCTCCAAGGCTTAATTCCTCCGCCTCTTACTTCAGCTCTTGTCTTAGCACTTTGAGTTCCTTGTCTTTTATTAGCTAATTGAGCTAATACAACTTGGTGCATTGCTTCAACACTAACTTCTACTCCGAAAATGCTATCATTTAATTGAATTTCTCCAACTTCTTTTTTCTCAGTGTTATACACTTTTACTGTAGGCATTCTGCATCCTCCTTTCCTTATGCTTTAACAGCGTTTCTTATTACTACTAAACCTTTGTTTGGTCCTGGTATTCCGCCTTTAATAAGAATAATATTCTTTTCAGGTATTACTCTTACTACTTCTAGATTTAACACTGTAGTATTAACATTTCCCATATGACCAGGCATTTTTTTATTCTTAAATGTTCTTGATGGGTCTGATGATGCTCCCATTGAACCTACTGCTCTATGGAATTTAGAACCGTGGCTCATTGGTCCTCTGTGGAAGTTCCATCTTTTTATAACGCCAGCGAATCCTTTTCCTTTAGATATTCCAGATACGTCAATTTTATCTCCGGCTGCGAAGATTTCTGCTTTTATTTCAGAACCTACTTCGTAAGCACTTGTATCCTCTAATCTAAATTCTTTTATGTGTCTTCTTACAACAACACCAGCTTTTGCGAATTCACCTTTCTTAGGTTTATTCACTAACTTTTCTCTTATATCTCCAAATCCAACTTTTATGGCTTCATATCCATCATTTTCTACTGTTTTCTTTTGGATTACTACACATGGACCAGCTTCTACAACTGTTACAGGTACTACTCTTCTATTTTCATCAAATATTTGAGTCATTCCTAATTTTTTACCCATTATAGCTTTTTTCATTTAAATACACCTCCTACTTATTAGCGGACCACATTGTGATCATAATAGTTAGTAATAGTTTTTCTATTACCCGTACATCATAGTTCAATTTCATGTACTATGTACGATTATAATTTTATTTCGATATCTACACCTGCTGGTAAGTCTAATCTCATTAATGCATCAACAGTTTTTGGTGATGGACTTAATATATCGATTAGTCTTTTATGAGTTCTGATTTCGAACTGCTCTCTTGAATCTTTGTATTTGTGTGGAGCTCTTAGAACAGTTATTACATCTTTCTCAGTTGGTAGTGGTACTGGACCGGCTACTTTAGCTCCTGTGTTTTTAGCAGTCTCAACAATCTTCTCTGCTGATTGATCTAGTATTGTGTGATCAAACGCTTTTAATCTGATTCTGATTTTTTGTTTTGACATTTCATTCCCTCCTTTTCATCGCACGCTATTACTTCTTACGCGCAACAGCGGAAGTTCTGTAAACTGCTCCTGGCGTTTCTTATTTTAAGAAACACAACAGCACTACAGACCCCGTCGCCCAATTCGTGATTGAGCATGCTCGGTTAAGAATTCCCCCGGAAGCCCGGCAACCTCTTACCTCATCGCTGTTACCATATTGCAACTTCTATAGTATACATTATTTTGTTAGCTTTGACAAGAGTTTTTATTCATTTTTTACTCCTGTAAATTTTTAATATCTTTAATTTTCTTTAATAAAAATATTATATATTTAATATGTAACTTTACTAACTATTTGTTTATATAATTGCCTAAAATTCAGAATATATAAAGTTATTAGTAATCTTTTTTTATATTTAATTAAATATACTATATAAGTTATATTTATGTATAGTACATCATATAGCATATAAATTCAATAGGTAAAATTATGCTGAATCTATAAAAATAGATTTTTCTCCATATTTATATATGCAATCTATATTTTATTGTTGTATATATTGTAGGAGAAGTTATTTAGATATAAAAAAAAGAGAGATAGGCGTCCCCATCTCTCTTTTTACCTAGGTTTTATTGTGCACATTTCCTTTTAAGGATAATAAATAATTTATTATTTTAAATCTTAATTATTCGATTATAGAAGTTACAACTCCTGATCCTACTGTTCTTCCACCTTCTCTGATTGCGAATCTTAATCCTTCATCCATTGCGATTGGAGTGATTAATTCTACGTT